>Ga0315914_1001688_pt1 | contig 33500 bp, 19 predicted proteins | sample MpolenodulesMG_FD_203920 | JGI IMG/M metagenome (GOLD analysis project Ga0315914, IMG submission 203920) | Medicago polymorpha root nodule microbial communities from Los Angeles, California, United States - elongated nodules | ecosystem: Host-associated > Plants > Roots > Nodule | place: USA...
CAACGGACAGTTTGGTCCTATACCAACGAATATGGAGGTTGACTAAAGCTATTTAATAGGTGTAAAATGTCGTTGCTATAGCTCCGAAATCTATAGCATCAAGCTAATTTTCCGTTGGTATAAGCTATTGGGACGGCATTCTTACCGTTGGTATAAGCATAGTATCCTAGACGGTAGCAGATGGGCGTTGGTATAGGTTTTATGACCTATACCAACGGCTTTTGAGACCTTTACCAACGGTTTCTGCCGTTGCTAAATGGCAAATTTCTTGTAGTGGTGGCTTCTAGCAAAACCCATATATATATACACACACACAAAGGAAATAAAGGATGTTTGGACTGACTTTTGTATTCTTATAATAACTATGTGCTTAAACAAATTTATCTATAATGTGAGTATAAGAAAACTTGAGTTCGATTCTTGGATGGAACAATTCTTAGTAAGCCTTTTATTTACCTCTTGACCGAACTACAGATTACTAGGACTCGTTTCCTCCAAGAACCGAGGAGTTAACATAAAAAAATTGCAAAAAAGAAATGAATTTATTTACTATATTATTAGTGTATTAAAAAATATATGTCCTCGTGAGCTTAGCTCAGTTGATAGAGACAATGCATAAAGCATGTAACATCCGGAGTTCGAACCCCGGCCACCACAAAAAAAATATATATATATATAAACATAATTTTTTACAATGTGAAAGTTACAAACCCTATAATTTAATCAAAGTCAAAATTTAATTAAAAAAAATACTGTTCATAACTTATATACATAGATCCAATAAAAAGAACGTGAAAACAAACTATGATAAAAGATAATAGTTTTAGACTTTAAGATATTAGTACATAATTTTAAAGAATGTTATCCTCTTCTTCTTGTTTTTTTTTTTTTTTTGGTTACTCTTGTTCTTCTTTTATAAATAAATTATCTTTTATCGACAAGAAACATAAATAAATATTATCAGTAGGAATGCTATTTTTGGTCAAAGAGGCTGTCGGTAGAGTTAACCGGCAGGTGGCCAAGGCAACATCAGAAAGCGACAATCTTCTCAGGTTGCGGCGTTCGGCGGAAAAATAAACCAAACATAAACAACTAATCAAACAACGAATCTAGCCATCAAAATTACAAAATATATTAAAGTAACCTATCACATAATCATGATGCAACAACTGCACACGAACTAAACTACTTTATTAAAAAATATATTCATCATTTAAATTGACAAAACATATTGAAACCAAAATAAACTCAAGTTCCTTAAAGGATAAAATACCTATAAACATGTGAACAAAATCATAACATCCAAATTAATAGTATAAAAAATTAAATGCTTATAAATATGACAAAATAGTTGTATGTTATTCTGATACCATATATTTAACTTTGTTGTCCAAGTCTTTGATTGTATTAGTAATTGGTCGAAATTTATTTGATAATTTGAATCAAATATACATTGCAACAAGAGGAAAAATTAAACAATACTGCAATAAGATGACAAACAAAACAACTTTATATTTGGACGATAAAAGTCACTAAAAAAACATGAAAGTAACACGAAAACTGTGAAAACGACTTATTTTATATAGAATGAGATAAAAAAGGATTCAAATTAGTGATTTCAAATACACAAAAAAAAAACACCATGTTATATGTTTTTGAACATTTAATTAAAGATTTAATTGATATACACAATTTATTTAAAGATATTTACACCGTCAAATGATCATAAACGTTTGATAATTAAAAATATTTGACTTTTTGTCAAAAAAAATATTTAACTTTAATCATAACTATTTTTAGAGTCAGACAACAATATAAATTGTGATTTGAACAATTTTTTTTTGTGTGTATACAAATCAAACTTTTATTTAAAGTGGTTGAATTAAATTAAGGAGAGAAGAGATGACATTTTAGATTAAATGTAAAATATAGTACCAAAATATGATGTAGCACAGTTGTAGATAAGCTTTTTATTTTTACAGAAGATAAACATCGTTTCTAATTAAGCATATTAGCATAATATTAACTATTGATGTGTTTTCTATCATCATAAACATAATAAAAGAATTAATTATCATTAAAGAATAAAAAGGGCATTCATTTTAAAAAAATCTTTTTTTCTAATCTAACATTCATTGTGAAACGGATAGTAATAAGAGTTTTGATCTTTCTTTAAAAACAACGAGTTTTGTTCTTATACATATGTTTATTATAAAAGGGTAACTGCATAAAAGAAAAGAAGTTAGTAGGAGAGTTTTTCTTTTTTTGTTATACAAGGTAACCTCGCTAGCATGTCGAAATTGATTCTTCAGAATAAGATATATCTTTTTAAGAGGTTGATTTTTTACACCGACTATAAATCGGACTTTAAACTAAATGGTTAAGAGATACAAGTATCTCTCACTTGCATCACACTATGTTGATGATAACCTAATCCCTTGGCAATTGAAAAAACAATCACCATTAATAAATGTCCCCTTAGAACCATACACATGTGCCTCCCATGTCTCCTATTCACATTTCTTGCAAGACAATTCCCTCCCTTTCTGTCCCTTATTCCCAATGCCCCACATCCCTTATCACCTCTAAAAAACCATTCCCATCTCACTCTCCTTCCAACTTTTGTACCCTTTTTCTAGTCTACCCGTGTGCCTCAAAATTTTATTCTCTTTTAGTTTCACACACAAATATACTTACACACGCTTTCTCCCTAAATTAAACTTGATTTATGGCTTCTGCAAATGGCTCTAGCCCTAGATCCTCAGGATGTCCATGTGGGGCATGCAAATTTCTCCGTAGAAAGTGTACTTCTGAATGCATATTTGCACCTTATTTTTGTTGTGAACAAGGACCTGCAAGATTTGCAGCCATTCATAAAGTGTTTGGTGCTAGCAATGTTTCCAAGATGCTACTGAATTTACCTGCTCATGATCGTCCTGATGCTGTTGTTGCAATTGCTTATGAAGCTCAAGCTCGTATTATAGATCCTGTTTATGGTTGTGTATCACATATTTTTGCTCTACAACAACAGGTACACTTTCAAACGTAATATTAACAGTTTAATACAATAGTCACAAAGAACTAATATTAATGGTCATTTTAAGATCTTCTCTTAATAGAGTTAAATATCTTCTTTTAAGTTACAATCTCAAACTCTTATATTTGAGCTGACTCGTAGACACAATAATAGATAATTTTATTAATGAACTTTGGAAAAATAACAAGCAAATTTTTAAAAAATTCCTATATAAAAATAAAGTTTCACCAAAAAAAATTTCCAGTTTTTTTTTTAGTATATAATTTATATATGCATGTATGTGTTGAAATTTTAGAGTCGATTGGGTCAGATTGAGTTTTCTACCATCGTCATGTCTTTCTCCCAGTTGTTGTATGCATAGGTAGGTTTGGCTGCTATAAATATACTTTTGTCAATTATGATGAGTAATACTTGCTTGGGCACAACCCTAAATTAAAATGATATATTTCTTGTAAGCCTTGAAGTTGTTGAAGTTGTTGAAGTTTGAAAGTAGATCAAAGTGAAATCTAACAATTTTCTTTATACAAAAAGGTATATTTCTATATAGATACAATTAAAGAAATCTAAATTTTCTAGGACATTCATAATTAAAACTCACATCTTCATTTTATTTTTTTTACAATTTTCTATGATTAAAGCAATTCTGGTCTTTTAGTTTTACATAAAATTCCAAGTAATTCTTGATTTATCTAATTACAATTATAAATAAAGTTTAAAGGTGGTGGGTTGACGGTCCAAAACAGTTTTGCACACACAACCAATCAAAACATTCTGAATTGCTATGTTTGGCCTACATAAATTAAAATCATAAATTGATGTGGCGGTGATTCTAAATGTTTTGATTGACTGTATGTGCAAAACTATCTTGGACCGTCAACCCACCACGGTTAAACTCTTATAAATAACAAATAACAGTACATTGAATTGTTGATTTAATTGCGGCTGCATAACCTTTATATTACGTTTACACTGGGAGCTTTAAATTTTGTTTTGTCATATTAATTGTTCATATGGGTTTTATGTTTGACTTATGGTTTTTTAATTATGCACCCGTTTTTGTATTTTGATTAGGTAGCAAGCTTGCAAGCACAGCTGATGCAAGTGAAGGCACAACAAATAATTAGTCAAAGCCTAGAGGAGACAAGGAACTTGGAGAATCAATGGTCAGGGAATGTTGTTAAACAACAATTAATCAATCCATTTTGTCCCACAAATATGAACCCTATATCTCCTAAGAGCTCCCTTGATTCAATTGATTTTAGAAGCTGCAGCATCAATGATGTAATGATCATGCGAGACATACAATGCCAACCTTATTCTAACAAAAGAATGTCAAATGATTTGGGTGAGCATCAAGAAACATCTCCTGGAATGATGGGAAACTATAATTAGGCGGATTTGAATCATCTCCTACCCTTTTTGTCCAACCTCTCATTTTCTTAATTCAACGGTTGATTGATCCATAAAAAAAAAAAAAAAAGTGGATGAATTGAAACAACATGAGAAAATGAATATGACAAGATTCAACGGGAGTCAACACTAAAATAAAGTGGAGTTTAACCATGGTTTATTTCATGGCTGAATTAAGGAAAAAGCAATGTTTAACTACTATTGTAATATAATTATTAGGTTTTACATTTGTGGATTTAATCCAAAAGAAATTACTATATTTTTGCAATCTAGCAAGTCTTTCCTTCTTTAGTCCTCTATAAGTTATTTTTGTTTCCTCAAATTAGTACTATAGTGTAGAGGTGTTAATAGAGCTCCAAATTTCAAAACTCATTTTAAAAAGCCCTCATCAAGTTCACTAAATTAAAGCCCCCTAATTGAACAAAATATTTGGGGTCAAGCCCACTCTAAAATCTATTTATTTGTGGGCCTAAAAAAGCCTCACTATAAAGGTAAAAAAAAGTTTTTTTCCTCTACTATAGTGTGGTTACTCATTAAATCCATCACATGTACTCTCTCTTCTCCATAACGAGTGGCATATTTGTTGGAAATTAAAGAAGTCCTATGGATGAAAACAAGAAAAACAAAGGCATTTATAATTAAGTGGTAGATAGTCCAAACACAATCTAGCCAGCTATATGCGTTGTACAAACATGAATCCCTTATTTTGACTTGGTATTGCCTTTTTCAGTCAAATTTTGAAAACTATAATTTTGAAGATCCAAACCTAAAGGTAAAAGTATACGTTGTTAATTGTTAGAACTTAGTGGATTTGAAGGTGGATAGATACGAGGAGGAATAAGGTGAAACTAATGTTTGCAGAAAAATTGAATGAAAACAATAAGGGTTTTGACAACACTAATACTTGATAAAACTATTAGAATATGCAAATATCATTTGTTTGTATTTATTTAGGAATTACTCTCATCGATTGAGAGACAACCGTTACGATCTAGTGAAGATTTCTTAGTCAAGACTTTAACTATTCTTATTGTATATAGACATGTTTATGCAATGAATAAGCAAAAGTAATATATGTTCTCGTGAACTTAGCTCAGTTGGTATGGACAATGCATAATATATGCAAGGTCCGGGGTTTGAACTCTGATCACCACAAAAAAAAAGTAATATATTACCTCTCTATTGAATTTATGAATTGTAAGGCTTATTCATCTAGAAACCGGTCATTAACAATTCAAAAAAAATGCAAGAAAAAAAAAATCACCTAGAAACTGAAGTGTTAACACAAAAATAATATTAAACTCAACATTTACAAATCAAAAATATATAAAATGGAGCTTTTATAATACATTAAAACAAATTTAATTTTTTTGGTGCATTTGTTATTTAAACTAATAAATTAACCAATAAACTAGTTTTATATAAATAAAAAGAAATCAATTTTTATTTGATTAAACCATTTAATTTTAATATATGTATATATATAGTATCCAATTTAAAATATTAGAAAATATTTAATATTATATTTTTAGACAAATTATTACATTATATTTATTTGATGTCTAGATAGGTTGATTTTTTTTATTTTTCTCATAAAAAATACATAATTCGTTGCTTGAATTAGCAAAGTGATGTATTTTTATTTTGCAGAAAATAGGTATATCTCTTTGCTTTTGACTTTACAAACATTTGTCATCATAATCTGTAAGACGGTACTCACTCTAATAAGGCATGTTTGAGTCTCTATAATTGTTCTAGTGATTTGAAAAATTGGGTTGTTCTCCATGATAAAGTAGAGGCAGCGGTGGATGATGTGTGGGAGTTTGGGAAGGTGATTGGTTTTAATTATAAGGGTGAGAAGAACTTAGTTATTAAGGCGACTTCAGAAGTAGAGGAAAGGGGTCGGAAGGAAGATGATCATGAGGCGCGGGGGAGGCGCGGGGGGGAGGGTATATGGATGCTAAGGATGGTAGGTATATGGAAGTATGAGGGTGTTATAAGTGTTCAATGAAGATAATAATTTCATATAATGTAAGAGGGTTGGGGGGAGTGGCAAAGAAGAAGGAGGTTCAAAATTTAGTTTGAGATAGAGGTCCACCTATTTTAAGAATTCAAGAAATTAAGGGCCACCCCTGTATGTTCTGAAGATGAGAGGAAGTGTGGAGGGGTTGTGAATTGAGGTAATGACATTGTCATCTTTAATGCTTTTATTAAAGATTCTTTTCTTTTTGATTTGCCTCTAGTTGGAAGGCGCTTCACTTATTTCAGGAGTGATGTCTTATCTATGAGCAGAATTGACAAGTTTTTTTATCTTAGAATAGTGGAGTTTGGTGTGGCCTAGATGTTCTCAGATGGATTTATTGAGAGGTCTCTCTGATTATTGTCATATCATGTTGTTTGCAGACGACACCAATTGGGCACTACAAGAAAATGTCGAAAATCTATCAGTAATGAACATTACCAACGGAACAGTTACAAAAATAATCCCTAGTGATACTGTTGTCAATAATGTTATTGGCGGATTTTCCCGTCAGTAATGTAGTCCAAAGTTGAAAATGGGATTTGACTCATAGTTCTAAAATTGAAGGTTAAATAAAAGACGCTAAGGAAAGACGACTCAACTAGATACGTACCAATGACAAAACGATGGGTCTAGATGATGATGAGAAGGATGCGTTATGATCTATCTCATCACAAGTGTTGTCTTTATCCAAAATTCAATGTAGTATGGAGTGGCAAAATGTGCGTATTTTGTGGCTCAAAGAAGAATATGTTAATTCCAAAATTTTCCATGGGGTAATGTTAGGTAGAAGACGAGGTAACACCATTTCAAGTGTTTTGGTCAAAAGAGAGAGAATTGAAGTGGTGAATAATGTTAGGGAAGTTGTTTACACTCATTTTGAGACTCATTTTAGATCGGTTCATATGTAGCGACCAAGTGTGGATAATGTTCATTTTAAGACTCTCACTTCGGTGGATGTGGTTGAACTTGAGGTTCCATTTTGTGAGGAGGAGTAGGTGAGGGTGGAGGTTTGGGATTGCAACAGTTTAAGAGCCCGAGACCAGACAAAATCAACTTTGGCTTTATAAAGGACTTTTGGGTAGACCTCAAATCATATATTATGCGGTTTATCACAAATTTCTAGTTTAACGGCAATTTGGTGAAAGGTTCTAATTGTACTTTTATTGTTCTGATTCCTAAAGTTATTTGTCCTCAGAAGTTGTCTGATTTTCGACCCATTTCATTAGTTGGATGTACGTACAACATATTGGCTAAGTTATTGACTAATAGATTAAAACTGGCTATTGGTATCTCATAAGCTCAATTTGTCTTTGTAAAAGGAAGACAAATTTTAAATGGTATTATTATAGACAATGAGGTAGCGGATTATGAAGAGAGGGGGAATAAGGAGCTTATTTTGTTTAAAGTTAATTTTGAAAAGCCTTATAACTCGGTGGAGTGGGTTTACCTAGAGTCGGTGATGGTCAAGATGGGGTACTTCTCCTGCAGGAGGAGGATGTGGTTCATGGAATGTATCAGCACAGCTCCTGCATCGGCTTTGGTTAATGGAAGTTCTACATATGACTTTAAGTTGGGTAGGGGTTATCGTCAAGGTGACCCACTCTCACTCTTCTTATTTCTTATTACAACGGAAGGGTCGAATGTGATACTTAAGGCTTCGGTAAAAGCTGGTATTTTTGGTCGAAAGTTGTCGGTCAAACAACTTATGCCACAAATTATAAGAGCAATTGGAGTACACTTAGTTATATCCACGCAAAAACAAGGAATATACTTAAGTATAAAATTTTATACAATACAAGTTTAAGTCTTCGCACATTAAAACATGAAGTTGAGAATGAGGGATAATTTAAGGAATTAAAAGTCTTTAAAGTATAGAAGCAACTTTTGATCCTTTAATGGATAGAAGAGAGAAACAGTCCTCTCTTAGACGAAGTTCAAGAAGCAGATTGGTTGCCTATTCACTACTTGATAGCGGAAGAGGTGAGTCACATTTTGGAAGAAGATGAAAAAGAAAGCAAAATGTTACACTTGAACTTGAAGATTTTTCTTGTTTTAGTATTGTATAAAGTTTTAGTAACTTTGAGAATGATGGTTCTTCTCAAGGCAATCAACAATCGCATCCACGTGTTTATCATATCCTTATTTCAACTCATGTAACCAATATGCAAGTGATGAAGCTCCCTCAAACTATCAACAATCAATGAATTGGCAAAGAGCTACAAAAGATGAATTTTTTTTTTTTTTTACAGCAGCTACACAATATGATAATCAAAGTGAAAATACATGGTATGTTCCTCCACTCAAACTTTGACATCTTTACCATAAAAATGTTGGTACCCACAAAAATTTGGGGCCCTATCGTACAGTTTAGGGTCTAACACTTGTTTAGGGTCTCAGACAGATGCGAACTTGATAACTTGTGTCCTAAAAGTACAAGATGAGAAACTAAATGAATAAATTTAATCTTGTAAATTGTGCATTATTCATAATCTTAAAAACTTAAAAATTATCTTTTCAACGCAATATTTAATTTTTAATTCTTTTTTTAGATTTTTATCTTGTGACCTTAGGGCACAAGTTAGCATTTTTCTATGTATAAATATAAGTTTATAATTTTCCTTAAAAAAAAAACTTACACGTGCAGACGTGCTTATCATATCTGGTAAATGCAAAATCATGTGTCACAAAAGCTATCTTGTCAGAAGAACATTCAGAGAATATATATCTTCTCCAATCATGTACTCTTTCTAATTCTATATATATACTTTGTCCTCTTAAGGGATTATATTTATTTCAGATAAACAAGAGTATATAGGGTTAAAATAATTTTCTTTTACATGGGATTTTGGGGATACATTCGGTTACTTTGGGATTCCAATAACTCAGTAATATTCCAAATATTTCAGAGCAAAATCATCTGTTGTAAGAGATGAAACTAGAATATCAAAGTATAATATATGTCATTACTTAGATAAACAATTATAATGTTTGCTAGTTCCATGCTATAAAGCATTCACACATATACGGATACCAGGTATATAAGACTTGGACACAACTATTAATTTAAGAAAATAGTACTATCATATATTGAATGTAAGTGTAGGCGACGGACACCGACATGTATCGGACATCAAAAACACCATTAATCTAAAGCGTCAGTGCTGCGTAATTTCTATGACCATGAACAAACCGAAATGATACATAGCCGCGTAAGAAAACCAATATTTTCAGTAATCTTCTATAAGAATTACACATGAATTCTTCTACTTACCATGATTAAACTAATTAGCTTAAACAAAACAATAGGAGAGTGGACTTCCTTTCCAATTATGTAATTTCAACATAATATGCTTCCTAACTAGTTTATTTATGGTAACAAAATATAGTGCATGTGCTTCACAATATGCAGCAGCTAGTAAATCACTACTAAAAATTCTCTATTTAGAGAACAGATTTAGAGACCGATTTAGCGACGGATTTTTCAAAATTGATAAAGTTGTTCACCAAATCCTTTAGCACAGATTTATAAATCTGATCAACTGTATCCAAAAGCTAATGAATGTAGGTCCTCAACTTCATCAAATCCCCATGTCCTCCTGTTTGTTTCCATGGAATTAGAAGTACTCTCCTCAAAGCTAGAAAATGAAGTGTTTTCTTCAATGACTCTTGAATTTTCATAATTCCTCATAGGGTCTAGATCCATGTTGAGAGTATTGTTCCCATAATATTGTGTTGTTAAGGAAATATTAGACAAGTTATTGGTAAGGAATTCTTGCCCAAGTTGCTGATTATTGGAATTTTCCACATGGAACCAAGTTTGAAGATCTTGAGGGAGAGTAAGAGAAGATTTTTCATTAGGGTTTTCATTGGTAGATGCATTAATGAGACAATTTTGTGCTGCTTGTTCTTTGAGATAAGCCAGTTGTGTTTGTAAATTGACCACCTACAAAATCAAAATCAATTGCACTTTTTAATTGATAGTACACAAGCATAAATTAACTTTGATGTTTTAATCACAAATCATATTTTAAAACCATTATACTTGTTTGAATATATAATATTTTGATTATTAAAATATAATGAGAAGGAAATTAAGAAACCTGTTGTTGGAGGGCAAAAATATGTGAAACACATCCATAAATAGGATCTTGAAGTCTAGCTTGAGCTTCATAAGAGATTGTAACCGCGGCTTCGCAACGATCACTTACAGGGAGATGAGCAAGAAGCTTTGAGACATTGCTTGCACCAAAAACCTTATGAATGGCTGAAAAATGTGTAGCACCTTGTTCATGAGAAAAATAAGGTGCAAAAACACAACCTCTTATACATTTCCTTCTCAAAAATTTGCAGGCTCCACAAGGAGAACCAGAAGAAACAGAACTAGAACCAGCCATCTTAATCGATTAATTAATTGGCCTTTAATTTGGGGTTTAGGTTTGTTTCTTGCTTTCTTAAGCTTTGTGCAAGTCATAATCATTTAGTGTCATCTTTATATACACCAGAGGAGAGAAAGGGTTGATTAGAATAATGAATAATCAATAACATTTGGTTCCCTTAATGACCTACAGTGTTCATTATTTTTTCTTATAAAAACACCAAGGTCGTGCTAATCAGTGCATCGACTGCACAACTTCCAATACAATGTTACTATATTTGATTTTTGAGGTACTCGTTAACATTTTTCAATGCACTATATCAAAATCTAAACACATTTTGCCAATGAGGTATCAATTCAGTAGTGAGAGTTTGACTTTGTAACATTAAATGTCGAAGTTCAAATTTATTAATTGTCACTTTATGGAAAAATCTCTTTTACCAATTTTTTATTTAAAAAATCATATTCTGATTTTTTATTTATCTCAAAAATGAGATTCCATTCAGCATCTTATACGACAAATGACCTATCATTAACCAAATCCATTTTGTTTTGATTATAATGTGCAACCAGATACTCCCTCCGTCTCATTAAATATCCTTTTGAGATTTTGTGATTATTAAGAAAATTATTATTAGTGTTGATTTCAATCATAAAATATGTTTATTTTACTAAAATACACTAACAAATTAAAGTTTGAGGAGTAGTTAGATGATTGAAATGCAATAAGGATAATCCAGTGGAAAAGATAATAAATGTTGTACTGGTACTATATAAAGGGGAATGATAAGGGCGCATGTTAAGGAACCCAATATGAAAATTTGTCATAGAAATTGTGCGAATTTATTTTTTAAATAGTTGAAAATTATTTTTTTCTCAATTAATACTTCTATTTTTGATACCCTTAACATGTGCCCTAATTTGTCTTGGGGCACATGTTAGCATGACCCTTATAAAAATGACATAGAATTTGAGAAATTTTTTTATTGAAAGATAACACATAATTTGAGAAGGATGGAGTATTAAGTATAGCCGCCTATGAAGTCCGTATACTTAAAAATAGAGACGTACTCGTATTATATATGTACTTGATACTGATACTTCACGGATATCTATCCACGAAGTATTAGAATTAACTATTTTATTTTTTAAAAAAAAAAATTATCGGATGTTTATAGGATACGCTACAAATACACAATGATATTTATAAAATACTTCACAAATATCCTAGCAAAGATGAAGAGTAAAAAGTGAGACAATGTTGTGAAAAATCAATGGAGATGTATATGATGCAATTTTAGACATGCATCAATAGAACTGTTCTCAATGAACCACTTAAAATTATACTCTTGTGGATGAAGGTAATGAGAAAGTGGAGATTCAATTAATCAACATTAGACAAAATTTGTGTTGATTTTTTTATTGATATCCTAACATATGAATGAAAATGTAATATGATTTATACGAAAACTTTATATTTTATATTTTGAAATGTATTATTTTTTTAAATTGTGACTTTTATAATAATATAGTAATGAAGAATAATCAATATGTATTTTCTTCAAGTATTTTACATGCATATATAAGTTTTAATATAATAAATTTGTTAACATGTCTTAGTTGTATCGCTTCCTAAATTTTAAAAATTTCACGTATCCACGTACTTGTATCATACCAACACCCGTACCACATATTCGGGCTTCATAAATAGCCGAAAATATATGGATCTAATACAACCTCACAAAACCGGCATGTGAGGTGGAATTTCCCCCGCTTATAAACACATATTCACGCCATATTTTCTCTGATGTATGACTCTTTAACACACCCTCTCACGACCTATCACTATTGGGATTGGTTCGTGGACATAAATGGTTGGTGGTTCGATGGTGAAAACTTGATAGCAAATAGTTCAATGAACCTTGGAGAGGCTCTGATACCATATTAAAAATCTTTGTTGAATCTAACACAACCTCACAAAATCGACTTATGAGGTGCGGATTGCCCCCGCTTACATAAACATATGATCAAGAGAGACGAATGTGAGAATGGATTAGAACTCAGGTTTTTCATTTGACAAGGGCAGTCACAGTTAATATTTGTTTACAAATAAAAAGAAACATCTTAGTTCTTACAACTTTACAAGGCTATCTATCTTTCAAAGAAAGAGTAAGTTATTTCACTACTAGAAAAAGCAAAATTAGGGAGGAAAATCAGTGACGGAAAAAATGAAATCTTTCACAAATTCTTTGGTCGCAAAATTTAGTGACGGAATTTGAGAGGAATTTCACGTTTTCCCTCACTAAATTTTCCTCACTAATTTTTGTTTTTTTAGTAGTGTTTATTAACTAATGTAGTTTATGATATATTGTAGTTAATGAAACTTTTGTCTATAACTTTTTTTTGTCGATAACTTGGTAACTACCATTCATTATTTGTTACCCACCACACATTTTTGTCTTCCAACATTTATCCCACATTAATCTGTAACTGTGTATCATACAAGTTAAAGAGACGTTATAAATAAAAGAAAAAGGATAACAAGTTTATGAGATTTATTTATATGTGTAAATTATCTTAAAACGACAACTAAAATGTATAGAAGAGTAATTAAAAAATAGTTAGGATCTATCTATATATACTATGAAAGTAGAGAGAAAAAAAGTGAAATATATATATAGAAAAAAATGTTACCTGAATTTGAATTCTCAATAGAATAAATATTTGTTGACAAAACTTCTACTAAAAGACCATTTTCTTTGAGAACCGAAAGTTAAGACAAAAGGTATAGATTTCAGTAAGTAAATCATATGAATTATTAACCGGTGCGACTCTATTCTCAATTTACATTATGATTGTAAAGTTGAATTTACTCGGAGGCAAGTCAATTTGATTTCTATAATATGGTCAATACTAATTATTTACATAAAGATAGAAAGACAAGCGGTCAACAAGCTACATCGCTAGGTCTTTTTGAATGACAAAATCAATCTTTGTAAACATAATATTCATGGACTTACGCATTTTTGTATTATTGTTTATTGATCATTTGATCACGGGTAAAAATAATTTCATATATCTTGCATAAAAAAATATCGTATGAATTATTGGCCTATTAAAATATGACATATGAGATTAATGCAAATTTAAATCAATGGTTATGTTAATTGGAAATCATTAGTTATGTTGCAATAAGATTTGATGGATTAGACAAATGATCAACATTTGCTGGTGGATCATCTTTGTCATGAGAATAATAATTGTCCTCTATAAGTACAGGTAATCGAAGCTTAAAGCACCAAGCAAATTTAAAAGACATGAAAAGATGCAGAATATATCCAACAACGAGTGAAACAAAAGATAGTGACACTCGCTTAGAACACATGAAAGAGGGACTTTATAGATTGGAATTGTTTAAGCCGTGGTGGTCGCAGTTTGTCTAGCAATACGGTATAGTTGTCATTTAATAAGTACTTCATACCTTTCAATCAAAGTGTTAAAGAAAAAAAACTTTCAATCACTTTCTCTTGTCCAGTATAAAGAGTATAGCAACCAACATGTTGACCTCATCCACAAATAAAAAATATTGTATGTAACTTTTTTATTCCGTATAAGAATAATGACTATACAACAACATCAACCAAGTTTTATCCCACTAAGTGAGGAGAATGATTATATATAGAGGGAAAAAATTGAATCAAAGATGAAATGATATATATGGGTGACGATAAACTTAATTACTCCAAAATAAATTTCTATAGAGTTACTCCGATTCATATTTCTTTGTAGACATTATACATAATACATATTGTCCCACCACAATAATTTTCTTCCAATGATAAATTTATGGAAAATGTTATATATGGTGTGTACACCTCGAGAGAAAGAGAAAAAGAGTGTTAAAATGAGATATTGAATGTGTATTTATATCAAGTGCAACGCATGTTACCCCACTCCTTTGTTGTAACTTTAGGCTGAAACCAATAGAATTTGTCATGGAAACACCTTTTATACCTTCCCAAGTTTGTGTTGAGTTTGGTGTACAACTTTCCCTTGTTGAGGTGATGTGTAGTGCCCCCACATTCGGATGACAACTTTCCACCTCGCAACATGATCCGTTAACAAGGTACAATGCGTTCAGCCTTCCTTGAAACATGCATCATTGCCCATCGCTCCTTAGGGTTAGTGCCTTATGGAGCATAGGTTGAGTGCCTCATAAACTAGTTTTACTGAGTTTTGACTAAATCCGGTATCTTCAAGACCTATCTACTCTTCCATAGACTCGAGAAAGAATCAACTGACCCTTGTTCAACTACAATGGTGTTCGTCAAACCTTCCATCGGCTGAGAGAAAACTCGCCTATTCTTAAATCATTTGTTTGCCTATTTCGGCTAGCGGAATATTGTTTATTTTCAATAAAAATTAATTTGACCCCACAAAAAAAACTAAATAATTTTATTTGTGAAGAATCAAAGATATATTTGGTAGTGTTAAAAATTAAAAAAAGATCATACAATAATTTTAAAATATGACTACTCGTGGAGAAATATAATTCATAGATAATTATGTGTTTTGAATATCTTGATATAAAACAGTATAGTTTTTGTAATCTCTAATTTTCTACGTAGCGCGGTTACTATATTTAAAATTATTTTATCACGAATACATCGATATATTTTTTATATAAACATTTTATAGTATATGATATTGCCCCGCATATCAAAATTTCTAATTCCGTGTTAGAACAAGGTGATAAAAAGAGTAGTGTTATAAATGTGATAAATTGAATGTAATAGAAAGAGAGATGGAGAGGGAATCAAGGTATTGACAAGGTGTTAGAGAGTTATAGGTGTCCTAATATGAGTATAAAAAAAATGTAGTATTTTGTTATTAATTCTTATAGTTGTAATCAGATAGTCCACGAGTGGCATACTATTCTTTTATTTTTGATTTTTGACTACATATGTCGTGAAGCCCCACGCTTGATCAATTCCACGTCAGCAACAGCTCTGTAGTGTTTCGTGCTGTACTAAATTATACTTCAAATAAATCTTGTGAATTAAAAAAACAATGGAATGCACGAATCTAGACAAAACAAACCAAATGATAAATCAGAATTTAGAGGGTGGTGGAATAATAACAAAACGATAAAATAAAGGTCTGGCTTTCTTAAGGTCTTGATTTGTGGAGGACAACCCAACCAAAGATGACGATACTAATAATTTGTATAATTAATACCACACGGTTCAACATTTTCAACCAGCTCCTCTCAAAAGAAAAATAAAACATTTTCAACTAGCTGTTTTCATTTTAATTTATTAGGAGTATGATGTACATTCTAAGTGATTTTTTAATTAAAGTTCTTGAATATATTACAAAATTCATAATTAATTTATGTAAAAATATTGATAAATGGTATTTTTAATGTCAAATACGACAGATATCCTATGATTTTTATGTGTATTTTGATAATATGTGTAAATTGTAAAATATAAAAAATAAGAGTTTTTTTATGTTTGATTGAAATAACATGGTTTAATTTATCTTGATCGTTATTTTGAAGCAACTCATATTTCTCTTAATCATGGAGGTATAAATGCATCCAAAAAATGATTCCACAAGTAATATATTAAGTTTCTAGTTATTGATATTATTTAACAATAGGATACCGAAATAATAATGGACCAACCCTTGTAAGTATAGTGCATACATATAAGACAAAATGGTGCACGTGTTGGTTAGAACTAACTTAGTAATAGTATTGTTATTCCTTAATCAACAGTATCAGATACGCAAATAGGTCTAGCTAGGAAGCTATAGGTACCTAGGATGAATAAGATAACAAGATACTCATTCATTCATGTTACTATTAATTTCTATGAAAATGTTAGTATATAACATATGGTCTTATTTGTATTTTGCAAGAAGGATGAACATGAATTATGACAAGTGTCTTAGCAAGACTAGTCAAGCCGACACTGAGGGCCACACGTTTATGATGATTGCCAGATATCTAGGGCTTGGATTTCCCTCTTATATACTAAATCTAGAAGAAGTCTCATGTATTAATAGAATAAATTGATTGTTCTTTACACATATAGCACACTATAAAATAATAATTAGTAAACTAAGACCAAGATATAAATTTGATCAAAATATTAGTCAGTTTTTTTCTTTCTTTTTCACTAATTTTTACATCTAATTAATAAGAGCTGTATTTTAAAAATAATGGTCATTGATGAACTTAGAAATTGACCGATTAATTTTATGTCTTTAAGCAACGCACCTACTAAAGATGAGTTAACTAATTTATTTTATATAATTAGTCTGCATGTGAAACATTGTTAATGAGAAAATGAGGTATAGTTAAAATGTGATATTTTAGTTAAACTAATTAATCCACATCTCAAAGATGTACCCTTGATATGATGATGCAGCTCAAAAGCGACTACATAATATACCAACTAAGTATTGCACATCTAAATAATACCAACTACAAAGGAACATGGTCTTGCTTAATGATTGAGAAACATCTGAAGAAAGCTTTCATTTTCAAGAGGATATACAAACAAATAATGGAAATAAATATAGCTAGTTCAAGGTACTTTGCATATACTAATTTATTCACAAGAGACTTTCCAATTTAAAATAAAATAAAATGTAGTTTGAAGAGGGGGCAGTTCTTCAAAGCTAAACCATAAAATGTGGGATGGTTTTAATTTATATTAATTAGAAGAACTAATAAATTACATGATTAATGGGAGCTAGCTAGGTTGTCACTTCAAAGTAACAGATAAATGAGAGAGATGAAAGTTTGTCATAGTTGATAATATATATTATTTGCTCTTGCTTGTAAAAAGATGAAGTGAGAAGAGAACTTTCCTATAACCAATTAAATTCGGTGATCACAAGTGGAGACAACCTGGAAAAAGCTTAAGGACACACACACAAAATGACACAAACACATTTATTTCATTGCTGAATTTAATCTCATTTGAAAGATCTTATATTCATATAAAAACATGGGACTTATTAACAAGTGTCCTAGAGGCATTGTTTAAGGAATCCACAAAAAGAAATTATATCTTGAAAGTACAAATCAAACACTTGTTAAAGTCATAACCGTACAATTTATAATACAAAAGTTGTTACTTTTAGATGCTTAAACAATGTCCTTAGGACACTTGTTAACATTTTCCTAAAAATATTAGGCTAAATTTATGTTGTTTTTTCTTTAAGTTCTTTTTATGTTTTACTTTTGTCCCGTAAGTTTTTTCATTTAATTTTTGTTTATTAAACTTTAGACACTTGGATATAATAAGTTGTAAATATTAAACAATTTTTTTCAATAAATACAAACATTAGACTTTTAGTACATTAAATATTTAATGTTTGTAACTAAGACATCAAAATATTTTTTTATTTAAATAAATATTTTAATCTCTTAAGTTACAACTGAATAACACTTTAATCTTACGTGAGGGTTTAATGTTTGTAACTTTTGGACAAAAAGATCAAAGTGTGAGTGTCGCGTCATTTTTTGAAGGTCAAAGCTATTTGATTAGAGTTTGACTCACTAATTTTATTTCACGACTTGAACTTTTAATTTTTTAAAGAAAAGGGAAAAAATTCAAATAAGCCATTTTTGAAAAGATTTAGGGTTCGAGGGTTAGTTATATTTAGGGAAGGTGTTAGCACCCTAAATATTTGTAGTACTCTACGAGAACCTTTTGATTTTATTTAATTTTTTGGCTATAACTTGCTTGCTTTTGAAAATGGTTAAATGGTGATTAAAAGAAAAAAGGAACATTTTTTATTTACATTTTTTATGATTTGGAAGGACTAGGTCATTTGCCTACGTATCCGTAATGGATCAAAACCTCGTAGTTCGGAGTAAAAATTGCCGTTTGATTTGTTTTGTATTTTTTATTAATTTTGAAAAAAGTTAAAATAAAAGCCAAGTGGCAAATGAGAATTTGTTTGAATTTTTTAATATTAAAAGAAAAAAAAGACTTAAGGTATAATTAAATTTGATTGAAATTTGATTAAGAAAGAATAAAAATAAAAGGGAATCACTTGATTGAAAATCAAGGTTTATTATGAAAATGATTTTTTGTGATTTTTGGTTATTTGTAATGTTTTTGTTCTTTTTAAAATTTAATTAAAACCTAAAAATTAAACTAACGTGACAATAAAAATAAAAGTGCAGAAATTTCGTAGTGACGTTGGATCACCACAAAATCCCTTAATCTAAGCTAAAAAATTTTTTGCATTTTTTGATATATGAGAGCTAAATAGATAATACAGTAAAGACAATAAACTGAATAGGGACTATGTTCTTAAGACCACTTTTAATTCCGAAGGGACATTATAAACTGAAGAGACTATGGCCTTAAGAATACTTTTTAAATCCGAAGGGACAGAAAAAGACGGAGAAGAAAATAATAGCTCGTCAACACAAGCTAAAGGAGGGAGAAGAGAGAAAAGTTCTTTGACAACTCAAGAGAACTTTTGGTGTGTGAAATTGTGAGGGATGAGAGCTCTATTTATAGGTTCTATGGTTTGATTAAAAATGGAACATTGATTTAATGGACTTTGATGAGGATTGAAATTTGAATGATTTTTTAGAAGAGAAAGTTGACAATGTAATTTGGCATGATTGGTGTCACACTTGAGATGAAATTTTTTTGGACCTTGGACATTTTATTTTTGGACCTATTAAAAAAGATTAAATAAAAAACTAAAATAGAAATAAAAAAAAAATAAAAGATAAAAGTAAAATAAAACAAAAATAAAATAAAAAATAAAAAGGAAGATAGAATAAAATAAGTACTAAAAATAAAATAAAAAAAGTGGGCTCCGAAACCAAAAAATGAGGTATTTTAAAATACCTCTCTGCCGAAATTTTTCTTGAAAAATCAAGGAATATTTCCGGTCAAAAAGCATGTGACTGTGAAACTTTAAATCAAAAAATAGAGTATGACACCGAGGTCTAACAAATTTTGTTATATGTTTCTCCTACAAATTTTAGGCCGGTTTTAAACAAGCTACCTAAATTTGGTGCCGACCCATCTACAATTTTTTTTTCCAATACAAATATGTAATTGTTATATATTACTGATATATGTGCCTTATTATATAGATTTTAAACTTCATTTGCTTAAAGATGGAAGACAATATTTCCTTGATTTAGTAACGTGGTGATGTCACATCAAATTATGTCCCTAATCCCAATTTTGCCTTACTACTTTATTGGCTTCCATCTTCCACCTGACCTAACTAACTACTACATGCCTTTCCGAAGCTTTTGATTGATCCTCGAGTCCAATTACACAAGGAGCCTACTCATGCATGAACTTTATTACTTTATATGGTTTAATATTTTTTATAATTTATATATACATTAAATTTGTTCATAAGCAAGAGTTTCACATCAAACAATTAAACCACGTCCTTCTTTCTAGACAAACCCAACATACGGCCGCAAACGTGTTGAGAAAAAAGAGCAATCGTGATGCTATATGAAGGAACGTTCATTAAGCATGCTAACACATAGTGCTTTGTTTTGTAATAGTAGTAAGAAAGGGAGGAAAGATTAGGTGATCCGAAACAACATAAGATGAAAGAAAATGAGTAAATATAAAATAGAGAAATGATATTTGTACAACCATTTTTGTACAATTTTTCTCTCTCATGCTCATATTATCTTCTTATTTTCTCTTTTCCTTTTTCTCTCTTCATTGTTTTTGACCAATAAAAAGAGAGAACAACAAGGTTGTCCCAAAAGTTGTATCAAAATAGTTGTCCAAATATCATTACTCTATAAAATAATTTTGCAGTTTTTATACAAGGGAAAATCAAACTTAACTAATAGGTTATAAGTGAGGAGACTGCTATTAATGCACAAAAGTAAGACATTAACAAAAAGAAATCTAATGTCAAAATCTACTCATCTTATGTGGAGGCTATAAAGACAACTCAAAATGAAAGTATAGACATTATTTGAATGAGCCTTGCTAAAACACTAAGTCCTACTTAAATATTAGAAGATTGCTCTATTGGCCCTTATGTGTTCAATCTCTGGAAAATTGGATCTAAACGTATCTTTCGATAAGTTTATGTCATCGAAAGATACACTCCGATAAATTAAGGGGATTTTTAGCAAACATGATGGTTTATAGAACAATCTTTTAAAACTTAAGTATGAAGTCTCTTTGAATCATGGTTGCTCTAAACCATGAACCCCTCAACATGAGATCGAAAGAAAGGACCTTTGTCGTCTTATCCTTGGGTCAGCGCTATCCCTATCTAATGTGAAGTGTTATTAGTGTTGATCATTGTATAACTAACCCCATAAATTTTTCTAACCCTCACTCTTTCCAAAATACTCTCTTCCCCTCCCCTTAGCTCGCTCATTTAGAGTCTCTTTGAGAGTTTAAAGCGAGAGCTTTGGAGGGAGGGATTGAGAGAAAAATATAGAAAAATCTTACATATTTTTTTATGATGTGTTTTTGTACACAATGATAAATTAATGTTTATAATCATTGCATTTTTAATTTTTTTTTATGATGTATTTTTGCAGACAATTATAACAATATAAGCTGAATTCCTTAAAAAAAAATCTAAATTTGAAGAATTTATGTAACTCTCCAAAATCACAAAACTCCTACAATTTTTACGTTTTAAGATGGTTTTGTATTACGAAGAAAAATAAACTCTTCAAAGATTATCTTCCAAAATTTTCTCTTTTTTCAACTTATTCCTTCCTTTTTTTTCCAAATTTCTTGCCTCCCCTCCAAAATCTCACACAGACCCTTTGGAAATAAAAGCAAAACAGGGAAGGATGTGTGACCAGTAAAATTAAAATTAAAAAGTAGAGTACAGATTACACTTCCCATTGAGTTCTTGTTTTCCTGAATTAGCAAAATATATTTAGATATTGGCACCTGGTGCTTTATTATTTTATTTTTTTTCCTGAAGGAGCTTTATTTTTTATTTAGATACTGCGGAGGAAATTTTTAGAGAAATGATATTTATACAACCACTTTGCGACAACTTCTTGACAACTTTGTCTCTCATACTCATATTATGTTTTTATTCTATTTCTTCTTTTTTCTCTCTATTGTTTTTGACCAATAAAAAGAGAGAAAAGAAAAGTTATCACAAAAATTGTATGAAATAGTTGTTCAAATATCACTACTCAAATTTTTATATCCTAATATCTCACTTTAGATGTACACATTTAGAAGAGCGAAAAAAACGTGATTATTTTACCGTTTTTGTTTTTAGGGGACGTGATTTTTTACTGTTAGAAAATACATTTCCAAACAAAATATTTTTTTTAAAGTAAAAATTAGGGTGCAAAACTGAAAATATCATTTCCAAACAAAATATATATCTGATAAATTCTAAAAACATGTGAATTTTTAGAAGAAAAATGTTCTTCTCCCATCACGTTTTGTTCGTTTCCAACCAAACTTCAGAAAATACCCCACGTGAGTTAACTCACGCAGATATTAACACAACGTGAGTTAAGTCACGCTGAGAACATACTGAACTCATGCTGGTTTTCATAGACTTACATTTCATACACTTCACTGAATACTCAAACTCATGCATCACAGTCAAAGGCAGCATACTTTTCTGACAAAATAGACAACTAAAAATACTCGAGAAATTAATTTTTAACAGAATGTTTAAGTAACTAGACTTCTGTAGTCATAAGCTCAAGATTGTGTAAATGCCAAAGACCTTATAAAAAGCCACAAATAAGCGAACGTCTACTTTCTAAAGGCAACAGAGCCAAGTACTAAACATTTGAAATGAGTGGTTATACACTCACATGAAAGCCAGTAAAATTATTTTCAAACATTAATATCCATCGGTTAAGAAACAATTCAACAAATAGACAAGTAAAGCTGTAAACAACTATTACTTAACATGTGATAATGTTTTTCTTATGATTTTCCCTTTACATATTCACCTTTTGGGCAGAAATCTCATCAAAAATTTAGCAGGAAGTGTATGAAATGTAAGTGTATGAAAACCAGCGTGAGTTAACTCACATTGGGATTCAGTGTGTGTTCTTAGCGTGACTTAAGTCACGTTCGGAAGTTTGGTTAGGAACGAGCAAAACGTGATGGTAGAAGAGCATTTTTCTTTTTTGAAATATGGAGTTTCTCCCAATTCTCTATCACAAAGATTAACCCAGCCCACACAGTCCATCGTATATATTCATTCCAGAACACCAGCAACAAAAAGATCATCATACAAATTCTCAGTGAGGAATGATTTGCACCAGTTTAAATACGTGAAAAAGAATACAAGAATTAAATAACCAATTATCAATCTAAGAATCACACTAGTTATAGCAATTGAGATGTTACATGATAATAATAGGTTAGGGCTATCATAGGGTGTACAATATATCGTTTCAAAAACAAACAAATACTTTTTTTAAGTTTTGCAATTAAATGGAAACATGCATATTTTCTATTCCACCATTTAGCCTGATTTTGATGGCCACTACAACTCAAAAATCAAAATAATGCAAAATAACTGTTTGTACTTTTCATCATAGAAGCTATGACATCTCACATTCACACTCAATACAGCCAAAACTTATGTAGACATCTTTCTGAAGTTAAGTAAAAAATGCCACATATATGAAACATATAGGTTGGTCACCATGCTCTCCTAATAATAGGTCGGTAATAACAAAGGAATTTCTTGTCAATTATTCATATGCTAAGAACAAAAAGATTACATATTTACAAGAGAACCCACTCTTCCTTTGCTTTATGTTTCAATGATTTCGCCAAGATATATATAATAATTGTCAAAACAAATCCAAAAAAAAACAACAAAGTGACTAGTGGATATTGTTCTTGGCAAAAAGAGAAAGTGCAATGCAAGTGGTAAGGTACTTGAGGACCAAAAAACACAGACACTAACAACAAGAAAGTCTTTTATAACATAAATTAAACATTGTCATAATGTCTTATTCAGAACTGTCTTAAGTAATTCAAATCAAAATCATTTGGTATAGTTGACTAAAATTTTCTATCTCATGTTTTTAATATTATTGGACTGCATCTAACCCACTTTCCTTATTTGGACTTCTACAGAACCACACATACCCAAACTACTAAAATCAAGATCTTTTGTCTTGTTCACTATAGGAGCTAGTACAGCAACAATTTTCTCTCTTGTATTTATCTTGATCCTTCCATGTATTGTATATATTCACACATCACATACGAGGATACAACATTGTAGTGGAGGATTAAGAAGTGAAATGATAAAGAGATGGAAGGTTCTATCTCCACCCACAACATACACTAATATATACTAGTGACATACTAACATTTGTCATTCCAAATATATGTGTTGTATTTGTATGACAAAAGAGTACTTTGCTGTTACAAACATCCAAAACATTCCTCCATTTCAAGACTAGAACTATTTTAAAAGGTGCATGTAAACTTAACCTTCACTAGACTCCCCAAAACACATTCAATGAAAGCTCTTCAAATATTCTACTTTGAAAAGTAAATTTGTGCATTCAGTTTACTCAAATACTAGAACTAGTGAAATAAAATCACGATCGATCCAACTAAGCAACTCATGTCGGAGTATGAAAGCATGCGATCCCAACTGCTAATGTATGCCACATTGAATGTGTCTCATCAAATATAGAAACGGTCTCGCACAAAAGATTCTCTCAGTTCTTTGAGCTGCATTTTATTCTATAATAATCTATACTTTTACCGGCTGAAAATACGTCTCGAGTTTAGACAGATATAAATAGTTCGGTGAATTAAAAGAAAATGAAATACTTAACACACAAATAGTGATAAACATACATGGATGAAGGAATTCAAATACATCTCTTTAAACTTACAAGTCACAACGATCACTAGTTGAGATCTAAAACATGAATATATATACAAATTCAAAACATGAACCACAACATGTTCGCCTTATGAAAACAAACCCAACGATGATTGATTATTTGCTTCAGAATTAATTTGGTGTCTATTTTTAGGATAGGAACAACTAATTTATTTTATATGAATTGCCTGGCTACTAATCAACTATGCTACTGTTCCTGACATCACTCACACTGCAGATCTGTAAGACACCCTCTAAGTGCAGGAAACTAGTTATTAAGATTAATGTACTACTGTTTCACTGCATTCAAATGGAACCATTTAAAAATGAAAAAATAACTAAAATATCTGTTATCGAAAGATACCTTCCTCACCATACCACGGCAAACCTTTAAGAACATCTCTCAGAGCGTAAGTGTGGCTATCACATTTGTGGTCTGTGATGAAATTTCCAGAAAGGATTATCCTCTGGAAATGCTCCCCAGGTTGCCTCTTCAAAAGGGTGTAAACTTCCTTTCCAACATCATTCTGGGATCCCAAGTTCCTCTTCAGATAGTAAACAGTCCCAGGTATGAACAATTCCTCAGGCACTGCAGGTTTAGTTTCCTCAATTTTCTGGACATCTGAACTCTCCTTTACTGCTTTGAGGGGCAAAGGTGCTTCTCTAGCAACTGGCAACTCTTTACTAACAGGATCAACTGTTAACACCAACCAACCAAAACAGTTTATGATAGGAGGATCATGAGAGAAAAGCTACTAAAATCAAGCACAAGTTTAATGTACAATTTGTTTATTTTTATATGCAAATGTTCTGTAATATCTACTATCAATTATCAAAGTAACTGGGTTTTTTATGCTCAAATAAACCAAATTATGATGCCTAAATATACATATATCTGTTTCTTGCTACTTAAACTACTGTATGCACCACAAAACTTTTATCCAAAAGAGGTTTGATGGATCATCAACATAGGTACTGGAAAATCGTTATTGATTCTTTTATACGAGTAGGGTGGGAAATGCAGTTCCTCCTCTGTACACGGGGCGACTGGTATGAAGAAAAAAAGTTCTCTCTAAAGAAGTGACACCAATGAAGGAATCATTGCATGATAAAGAAACAAGGTGAAGTGATGATGTACGCTCGACTTTTTTTATTACTATTATTATTTTATTTTCGAAAAGAGGGTTTGTTGAAAATGGAAAAAGCTACAAATAGCATACATTATTTCATGCATTGATCTCTGAAGAAAATAATATAACTTTACCCTCCAAAAATATAATCTATAGGAAGGCCACTGAGCTGCAGGCTCTGTGACATTTGTAAAGGTTTTGAAATGATGGCACCGTGTAAGAAGGATATATTATCAAATTTCAGAGAAGATCAACGTTCTGGACCAGAAGAGAAACGTTTACCAGATGGACTTTTGTTTCTCCTGAAATTGGCATAATCAGCAATTTTTTGAGCTACATCTTGCACAGAAGACACCGCCTGCTTTGCATTTGTAACTAAATCTGTTAATCTTTTCCGGTCTTCTTTCTCAATGACACTCATCCTGAAGGAAATCATATCATTTGATCAGAGATTTTGCTAGCTAACTGCCAAATACATATAAAGCTTTAGAAGACTTGAATCCCTTGTTACCTACTAGATTTTAGATATTTAAGCTCTGGAGTTTGTACATGGTCTCTGCTTGGAATATTCAGTAATCATTCACCCATTTTCACCCCCCCTATCCCTTTTAGCAAGTACCACCTTCCAATAAATGGAGTTTCCCATTCATTTAACTAAACAAAACTCACATTTGTGATGAAGATAATTGCAGGAGTAAGAGAGGAGGGACCAAATTACTTCAAGAGTAACTTGGGGGAGAGTTGCTCTGCTTAACAACCCATTACAAATATTGAATTTCACCAATCTAACTGTTAAATCAAAATATTTTATTAAATAGATAAATAAACTCTAGCTATTTTTACAAAATTTGAAAGTGTTTGATCCTTCACCAAATGAATGTACAAAAGTTTTTAAAAATATAAATAAATGTTGGCTGTAAATTATATAGCTATAAATTTCAGATTTATATGAAATTTAGTGTGCTCGATCATTAATATAATATGACAACAATCAACAGTTGAATTGGTGAAATTCATTGTTTATAATGAGTGGTTAAGTGTAGTAACTCCACTTAAAGTTACTCCTGGAGTAACTTGATCATATAATGAAATATATGAAAACATTTAATAACATAATTGCAGTTGATCCATTAGTGCTTTACTTCATGTCCTATTCTCTAAAGGAACAATAAGGGAGGTTCTCAGTTCAAGATAATAAACTAAATGTTCCTTACCAATCAGTTTGAAGAATTTCATTTCTCAGCCTTGATAGTGAAGCTACACTTAATCTTGGTACAATATCATCCTGAACAGATATCGAAAAACAAGAGTTCAAAAGGGAAACACAATAGGTAAATACAGAAAAAGCTTGGGAAAAAGAATCAGACACATATGAGGACCTGCATAGATATAATTCCTTTTTCCAGATCAAGTCATAAAGGCATTGTGGAATTCAATCACTCACCTGCATCACGACTGTTGATACATATCCAGCGCAGATTTCAGCAAGTTCTTTGGAGACACAAGGTGGGGTTCCATATCCAACAGCAGACACAATGTCGGGGCTAAATCCCAGCTCCTTTGATGATTTTCTGTGGATCATTATTGCTAATAAAGAAGCTATTGCGCCTCCTAGAGAATGACCCACAAGTCTTAACCTAAATCCCTGTTAATGGGTTAGCCACACCTCACAGTCTAGACAAGAAAAAAGGCTAAAAACTAAGAAACGAAAATCATAACAGATAAATGAAGACCATCTCCACCTCGTGTTTCTGCAAATATTTTCTTATGTTTCCGATCTCATGATGAAGAAACCAACGAGCACATTCAGCAGTTCCAAAGTGCGTTGAATAGCCTTCAAAGGTTACTTCACCATCACTTGAGGAAACAATATCAGTGATAAGGTCGTATAGAGCATGTGTGCCACGAATGCCCAAAATTACTAGCTTTTTACGGGGGTCAACCCCTATATAATATGCAGGCCTCATTACACTGGAGTTGCTAACAAATTTTATGACATTACTTTCTCGGAGCATGCTGGTCCTCGCAAGAATTGCAGGATTATCCTTATAAGCGCCTTTAGCCAGCTCAATATGATAAATGAGATCTTGAACCTGAAATCCAGTAAATATTGATAAGAATAGTGAACTACAATAATTTGTAGAGATATGCTAACATAACAGATAAGATTTCAATATCACATGACATTATATGCCCTCTGCCTCTAAAGTACAGTTTCAGAAGTTACTATTGATTCTGAGGATATCTGGATGCCTTCGATATCTTCATATGGATATGTGGAAGCTTGACGAAGATAGATCAGATACAAGCCAATTGTAAGGTCACTCAAGCTCCAATCCTGGATTCCAATCTTGCTTCGTTGGATGTAGGCAATTATTTCCGTAAGGGATCTACTATTTGGAGGAGTTTTGTCTCCAATACCATCTCCTGCATACCATAGAAAACAAAGCCAGCCTTGTGTTATTATAAAGAAAACTGGAACGTTATATGATCAAGTTTTTATGGAAAATGCAGAAAATTACATGCAAATGATCTAAATAAGTGTTCTATATAGCTTGTTTCTAATATGATTTATAGAAAGGTGCTTGCAATTTGCAGTCGCTGGCTGTGTCGAACTCCATCACATGAAACATGTTATGAAGTTAATATTAACAGACCTGTTGGCAGAGCCCACCTACAAAATTGCAGAGCTGGTTCAAGTGCCTTGGTGAGCCAAGCCAGCTCTAACTTCCACTTATTGTCTGATGGATCTTCCTCGTCAGAACTGTATTTGCTAATCCCATTATTGTCATCTGCTTTCTTAACATTTGACTTGAGAGAAACCTGACTTTTTTCTTGCTCATCTTTTAGCTTATCTTTTTCTACCTTGTCTGCTCTTGACCTTTGCAATTGAAGTCGGTTAAAAACACTATGAATATAATTCCGATATGGTTCTTCTCTATTGAGAAAATATTTAGTACAATCTGCACATTGAATAAAGAAAATAGACATGAATACTATGTATGGGAACCATTCTAATAAGACATTTGGTGATATCAGTTCTTCTTAAACATTTGGGTAAGATATTACTGCATCAACTGCGACAAGATTTATAACAAAAAACTCATGTTGGAGACAAGCCATGCATCCCTTCTCTTGCATAAACGCCGAGAGGAAACTTAGTTAAGAGTTGTGAAGCATATAACTAGGAATTCTTACCCCACATAACTAGGAATTCTTACCCCATATCAAGATATGGTTCATACCCTATAATGCTGTTTCAACTTCTTTTCCCATCCCTTCTTCCTCCGTTATCATGGGGGTCTCGAGGGCTTCCTCGAGGTCCAAATCAGTGGCAGGCCCTCTCTTGAACAAAAGTTATTGACGTTCTAGCACACCTAATAACTACGTGAAATGATTATTTGCAAAATGTTTCAAACTATGTTGCAAGGATTAGTATTACAGCTTATGTTGTCAAATACTATTGAGCAGACTCACACGGACACCTGACACGTCAACACCGCCAATGTAAAAAACATAGGACACCGACACCACTACATATATATTTATTAATTTATTATAATTAAATCAAATATTAGTATTATTCATAAAAGATCTAAATCGAGAATCGAAATATATACACGGGCATCTAAATTGAACAATTTCTTTCTTTAAAAGTTTCTAAAACAAGATTGAATAGTATTTGACCTTTTTTATCCATCTACTAACAGAAAAGATTAAGTTGATGTTTTTTGAAGAAGAAAAAGAATAAAATGTTGTTAAAAAATTTAATGTCTTTAATCCCCCCTCATTGATCAACACTGCTTCCACACATTGTTAATCTTGTAGGATATATGTCTAAGATGTGCCGAAGGTGTATCGAAGCAAAGAAAACAAATTGGGACACTTATCCGAGTTGTCCGACACGTGGTGTATGAGTGTCAAACAGGTGTCAGCCCCCGATTCAAGAAGTGTCGAAGCAAAGAAAAAAAACTAATTTTTGGGACACCGGTCTGAGTTAGTCCAACATGTGTCGTACGAGTGTCGGACACCAATGCGTGTCCGACACCGCGACACGCCTAATCTTAGAGGTGTCTATGCTACTCTAATATCTAGCCATGACGGCACCATTGCATATTGCGGTGGAGAATTTGTTTACAACCACCACGGAAAAATTTTCAAGGATAGCAGAGTTGTGGCGTTTTATCAGTGTGGTCAATAATGAATCGCAGAAAATTGCAGTTTGTTCAAACTCCTCTACTCAATAATGCTATATCGGCACTATTTGACATCATTTGGTACTAAATAGCATATCGCATAACAATGGTGATTTGTTCAAATTCCACTATGTATAGCATTGCTATAGCCACTATTTAACAACAATGCATTTTATGGCAAAGATGGCGGGTTAAAATTGCGGATTTTTGGCTTTCTGCCATCAACAACACTAATCAAAACAGCAAAAACAATAGTTTCACTTCGTAAGGTTAGCTACAAGATCAAACAATATCAAATAACCTATTCTAAGGGTGCGTTTGATCTGCTAAAAAACAGGGAATTGAACTAAACAACTTTTTTTGTACTTGTTTGATTTAGAAATTGGTCATGGAACTAGACAAAACATGTAACAAAGGACCGTACAAAAACATGAATTCTTGTCCCTCACTAAACCATGGGACAACTTTTTGCCTAAAGTACAGACTATCAAAAATACCAAAATACCCTTTTTATGTTCCAACATGAACCTCTCTATCTCTCTCTCTCAGGTACAGTTATGTACCGTCTTGTACTATTTTGTCCAATACTTACTGTGTTTCGAATCAAACACACCTAAGTCATCATATCTAATAATAAAAAATCATTGAAATCGAAAATCCTCTTGGACTACCCTCTATCTACTCTCCTTGACATGGTTTCTATAGTATAATCCTATTTCACAAATTAAAATCAGTAGTAATACATTATTTTGTGTTCTCTAATTACCATCACTATATTTGGTACTAATTACGAAAACAAAGAAATGGATCACTGATTTTAAATTTTTGACAAACAGATTACTCTAATTGTTTTCATAACTATACATACATACATAAATACATGTAATAATCTCTTAAATCAAAATGCAATTAAAAACAAGTAGTGAAGAAATCGAAAAGAATGCAATGGAAAAAGGTGAAAGGAGTGAGAAATGGAAGTTACAGATATTGCGGAGGAGTTGCTTGACATAACGAGTGTTCATTGAGAAGAATCACAGAGTTCTATCTCGCTCGGAAGAGTTTCAAAGAGAAATAAGACACCGACTCGGGAATATACTTTGCCTATTCTCAGTGGAATAAAAACGTTATGTTTACACAAGTAAATTACCTTACAGCCCCCGGCGGTAGTTAACTACCGTTGAGTTCTGCATTTTAACAAGTGCACAAGCATCATTTTTCCATTTTCCAGAAACATAAACACTACAAACACAACTTCCAAATTTCTCCAAACTTCTACTTCACGAATTTGCGCTCAATTTCTTCAATTAATTCACAAGTAAGTTCTTTCCTTCCTATTTACATGCAATGTAGTTTGTTTAAGGTGTTAGTTTTTATAATTTTGAGCAAAATGTTAGTTTTAGGTTAGGTTAGAAAATTGAAAATTATGCATGATTTAGATGCTTTGATCGATTGTTTATGCTGGAATTGATGTTTAGAGTAAGTGTAGGTACAATGTAGTTGAATTTGATGTTGAATTAACACTAATTGTGCTGGTATTTTGAAATGCACTTAAGGTGTTTGATGAAATGCCTAAGTGAGATAATCTTGTTTTTTTTGTTTAATTTTTTTGCAAATTGGTTAAATTTATAATGTATATAAGTTATAATGATTATAAGTTTGGATTTTTGTTTTTTTTGGCAAGTTTGAAGAATGACATAATGTGGTATGTGATATGTTAAATAAATGCCTAAGTTGTTGAATGATTCTAAGTGTGGATTTGTATGAATGCTTAAGTTTAATATGTTACATGTTACTTGTTTGGATTTTTATGCTATGGTCAATGCCTTAAAAGTATATAGTTTTTAGGAAATGCCTAAATACATTGTCCACGTATTTATGTTATTTTTATTTTGTTTTTGTACAAATATGGCTGGGGAGGAGGATGAGCAGCAGCGGCTTATTAGAGAGGAAAAGATGCGCAAGGGTAAACAGGCGAGTACCGCTAGCGCTCGGAGGGAGAGGGTGGATCAAAACCTGTATGTCCCAAAGACTCAGAGGCGTAGGGACGCAAGGGCAGGTGTAGAGAGTTCACAGTCACAGATGGATTACTCCTCCCAGGTGGTTGATTCGACATCAGTGCATGATTATGTCGGGTATGCAGATGAGGGTTTGTTGGATATGATTGGATGGAGGAGGAGAGAATGTTTTATCAGTCGCAGGACAAGGCAGAGGATGAGGAGGTGGCAGATGATGAGGAGGTGCCAGAGGATGTTGTGGCGGATTATCTTAACACAGATAATGTAGCTTTTGAGGGTGAGCCTGAGACTCAGACTCGGCGACGACCTCGTCGTTGTGTTCCGTTGATACTGCCATACCCTGTTGGAGAGTGTCATACCCCAATTTTTGACCGAGGACGTCACTGACACGTGTCGTTTAACCCCACATTCATATGTCGTCTGACCCCGATCGATCTCTGCAGTTCAGTGAAAATTTCGGCAGAGATGTATTTTAAAATACCTCATTTTGGTTCCGAGTCGGGCCCTCTTCTCTCTATTTTTGTTTTTCCTTAGATGTAATTTCCATCTTCTATTTAAGTTTTCAATCAACTTTAATTTTGTATATAAAATCTTTATTTCTGTTTAATTAAACTTTCAATACCGTTTTATTTCATTATTATTTGTTTTAGACTTCATTCTTTTTTTTAGTTTTATCCACATCCAAATGGTCCCAAATCCAGATATTTTCATTCCAATCCAAATCCAGCATTCACAGCCTCATCTGCAACACAAATCCAGGAACGGATTCACTTTCCTTCTGCACAAGCCAAGGGAATTCGGTTCCTAAAAAATCCTAAACCTAACACTATAAGAACAGCACGTGAACCAATCACAAACTCTCGGTACCAGATCGCAAGCACATAGAGAAACAACACAAAACCGGCGACATCAACAACAACACAAAGCACAGCACCCAAGCATTGTCATCACCGAGCCACAGCCGCGGTCAAACCGGCCGAGCCATCGCAATCAGTATAAGTTCACAACAAGGCATAAATCTGAAACGGACATTCAAAAGGTAGCATCTTTTCCTCTTGTTTTACTTTTTAAGATCTAGGGCTTTAGGGTTTAGTTCTGAGACTTTTAGTGTGAGAAATAGGACTAGAAGGGAGAGTAGAAGAGAAAGAGCGGAAAAAGGGTAAAAAACGCATTAACAGCGGCGGCGGCGCCGCCTACGACGGCCGGCCTCCGCGCCGCCGCCCCCCACCGTCGCCGGAAACCCATCGGAGAAGAAAGGGAGGGATAGGAGAGAGAAGAGAGCTTTTGCTCTCCAAAGGAGTGAAGAGAGAGAAATGGGATGAGGAAATGAAAGAAAAGGGACCTCACATCCCTTATATAGCAGCCCATGACCCAAACCCATCTGAACCGACCCAGCTTAAGCCCAGTTCTTTTTTTTCTTC
>Ga0315914_1001689_pt1 | contig 33493 bp, 11 predicted proteins | sample MpolenodulesMG_FD_203920 | JGI IMG/M metagenome (GOLD analysis project Ga0315914, IMG submission 203920) | Medicago polymorpha root nodule microbial communities from Los Angeles, California, United States - elongated nodules | ecosystem: Host-associated > Plants > Roots > Nodule | place: USA...
AAGAATGATGAGAAACGAGACATTAAATGTGTTAATTTATTTAAAGTAAATTCAAAATAAATGATAAAATCGTTAAAAAAAATAATACAAGTGTAGCTGTTACTTCTTTCCCAAAAAAAAGGTGTTACTGTTAATTATTTTTTTTATTTTTTGATTGGGTTGTTATTTTTGTTTCATGTTGTCATCAAAAAGTCAAGTACAAGATTTTCCTAATTTTCTTTTTAAGTTCTAAATTGTAGATCTACCAGGAAGTTTAAGAAGAAGAAGAAAACCACTCAACTCAAACATTAAGTTCACACTACTATTCAATTACAATTAAGATATGGGATAAGTTGCTTTGATGATGAAGAGAAAACTTGAAGTGTGAAGTTGTTTTAACCACAACATTGCATTTTCGAGGAAGCAAATTGTGAATAAAGCGCATGACTTTTAGACTGTTGTTGTTATCACTGAGGAACCATGGATCTTGATGATGAACAGTAGATGTAAGATTTTTAGCGATGATGGTGAAGAATGATGAAGAGTGGATATGTGATTTCTAAAGCCCATGAATTAATAAAAAAAATTCAATAAAATAAATAATAAATTGTTATTTAATCAATGGTGGGGTCGGTTTTTTTGGTCCACCATGTAACCATCAAAAAGTTACAACAATTACCAAGTCATAGATCTAAGCCATCCAAATAAAAAACTATTAAATCAATGGTTGTGGTTAAACTTTTCCATGATGGGAAAGAACTTCCCTTTCCCATGCTAAATGCTACCAACACTTCATTCATTCAATTAGGAAGTGGTAGTAATAGTAGCAGTACTTATTTGTGCTCTTGGAGGCTTCTAAAAAAATTCTAGGACAGACTTTACTATTATATGGATTTCGGCCTTATTTGTTATTTGGAAAGATCGAAACAGGCGAATTTTTAAAAATCACTTTGATCATCTTGATGCTCTTCTTGAAAAGGTTAAACTTCAAACGTATTGGTGGTTGAAAGCGAATTACATCACGTTCGACTTTGACTATTCCTATTGGAGAAAAAACCCTTTATCATGTTTACGAGTAAATAGGCAATTACCCCCTTGAAATTGTTGTTTCGTCAATTACCCCCCTGAAATTGCACAACGTTAATCAATTTATCCCCTTCGTCAAATTCTTATGTTAGTCAACATGACGTTTTGCAAATATCCCCCCTGAAGTTTTGCACTTATGTGCAAAATGCTCCCCGAACTTGAAAATTTATATATTTTTTTCTTATACTTGACTCAAGATATTAAAGGCAAACAATTAACAATTACAAGTTACTAGATGCATTCCATCGGGCCTTAATCCAAAGTTCCTTAAGATTGGCAAGAAAAAAAGCGTGCAACAACAAAATGGAGAGAATGTCTTTACCAAAGGTTCCTATTTTATTGGGAAAATGATATGGAGCAAAGGCTACAGGGAGCTACTCCAACTTCTTAATGATCATCAAAAGGAATTATCTGCTCTTGAGCTTGATTTATTTGGTAGTGGAGAGGACTCTAATGAAGTTTAAGAAGCTGCTAAAAAGGTTGAGAGTGGTTTGCTCATTCAAATGCTCTCTTTCTAGTCAGGATAGGAATAAAAAAGTTTAGTGCCTTGAATAGATGTATGTTAAATAAGGCATCTCTGTTTAACATTAGTAAATGTTGAAGAATTTGACTATTTCACCTGAGTTGAGATGACTGGTGTAATTCATATTGTTTGTAGCAATAAGTTCAACTCCAACCCCATTTAAATGAAGTAAGAAACTACACTACATATAACAAAACATGTGAAAAACTTTAGTTGTTGAATGCTTTGAAGACATAGCTAACAAAATGAGCTATGGATTACATGTTAGGTCAGCTCACCAATGCAGCTGGTTCACTACTTATCAGTTTTTATAATTAAGTTTGTTAAACTTTTATTTTTTGATTAATTCTATAGCTCTGGAGTAACAAATAGATGAATGTGATGTAATAAAGGATTCAAATGTTAATTGTAATATTGGATTGTAATATTGTAGAGTTTAAAATATTAAAGTTAATTGTTAATTGTTTGCTATTAATATCTATTGAGTCAAGGATAAGAAGAAAAAAAAATATAAATTTTCAAATTCAGGGGCATTTTGCACATAAGTGCAAAACTTCATGGGGTATTTGCAAAACGTCATGTTGACTAACATAATAATTTGACGGAGGGGGTAAATTGATTAATGTTGTGCAATTTCAGGGGGATAATTGAAGTTTTGTTAATTTCAGGGGGGTAATTGACGAAACTCACAATTTCGGGGGGTAATTGCCTATTTACTTCTTGTTTACAGACTGCTTTGTAATGTCTGATTTTTCTTTTTTGGGTTGTTTCTAGCCTTACTGTATTGTAAATAACTCTTGTCAGTTCCTTAGGTACGTCTTGTGCTTTGAGAAACTGCTTGTTTCTTTGATATATTTCGATTAGTTTCTTAAAAAAAAATAGTAGCAGTACTTAATTCAGTTGTGATGTTGAACTAGGAAGAAGAAGAAGATCGCCACAAAGTCAATACAACACAAAAACTATGAAATTCAAACATAAAGGACCCAATCTCCTTTTATGTGGAATGGGTTGCTTTCTCAATTAATTTTTTGTATCGATTTCTTGTCTGTATCTAGATTTTTTTTTTTGTTGTGGTGACCTGTATCTGGATTTTAATTACTCTCTCCTAAGATAATTGTCAAATTCAGTCATTTAACAAAAAAAAAAGATAAATAAAAGAGCGTTGTGATTTTACTAATTTATCATAATTAATAAGCAATGTACTTATTTTTATGGTAATTAATGATGTATTTTGAATACAATAAATGCAAATTAAAGTTAAGTTGGAAATAAAAAAGTGACAATATTTTTAGAACAAAAATATTTTTTATAAATATGACAGTTGTGTGGTGTGTGTGCAATTAATCGAATCTTTCTCTTCTCTTTCTCCAATCTCTCTCTTCTCTTTCTTACTCTAACCATTGTATTGAAGTTTCAACTTTAGCTTTGTAGTTTGGATTTTATATACTCACCAAAGAGAACAATAATGCATGTTTCAGCAAGTTAAAGTACGTCATCTTCCTAGCTAGTGGCCATATGGCCTTGTGGTTAATGAAGAATTTCTTTTCTTCCATCTAATCAACGAAATGATGATGGCGTTAAATAACATAACATGATTATAATCTTACGTTAACTTATTATTTAAATTAAATTAATAAAAGTATTTTTTTTCTATTCAGATTGTAATTTTAAAATAATAATAATAATAAAGTTAATTAATCGGAATAAAACAATTTGGCTATCCCCCTCAAAAAATAAAATTGCTGTTGTGTGTATATCTGAGAAAATTAAAGTTGGCAATTGAAGTGAGAAAGGTGAGCAAAGAATAGTGAATTATGAAGCGTTGGTACTTTTTTGTGGTATTCAATTGGTAATGACGTTTCTCAAGTTGGTTCTTAAATAGTAAGCCAATGGAATATTGGTATAGTCAAAGGAAAGTAAAAGATTGTTCTATCTCACTACTACCTAGTGTGAATACATGCTCTAATTAGTTTTTTTTTTAGGGAATACATGCCCTAATTAGTGTTAGTTTGTTTTGTTTATTTCATTTCATTCAGATTAAGAAATCTCAATTTGTACCCAAAAAGAAATGGAGTGAAGAGGGTGAGTGCAGAGTAGTGAATTGTGATGGGTCGGTACTTTGGTGTATTAATTTGGTTATGGCAAAGTAGTGGTGTGAAAGATGAGGTGTGTTATCTCACTCACCTAGTAGGTAGTAAAATTTTAACAGTAATTTTTTTTTTTTTACCATGAAAATAAAATCAAAGAGACTTTTTCTGTAATGCTAATTTGATATAAATCTGTTACAAAATTGCTTTATATTTTTTATTTTATGGATCGGTATTTGATTATAATTATGGTGCAGCGCTGCAGAGATGGTGAGAAGGGTAGACTTGAAAAAACGAAGAAAGAAAATGACACATCAAAACTATTGAAAAGATATAGTGTATTTAAACAAAACAAATTATTGATGATTAAATGATATAATTGAAATAAAGTGTACTATTATGAAATGATATTTAAAAAGAAATGGGAGTAGAATTCAACATTTTCCTTAAATAAATTACTGCTTATAATTTGTACGCATAAAAAATTCCTTTAAAAAATAAATGATTAGGCATATCGGGAAAGAAACTTTGGTTCCAACTAAATTCAGTATTCACCTGCTTTCGTTTAATGAGAGATTTAGAGGTTGAAGATGTGAATATTTTGGGCCGTAAGTTTACTTGATATCATTCAAATGGAAAAACAATAAGTAAAATCGATAAAGTATTTATTAGAGAAGAATGGTCACTTACTTGAGGGAATAATGTAGCACTTTAGATGTTACTTATAGATGTGTCTGATCATTGTCCGTTGATCTTTAAAGGAATAGAAGGAGAGCGGGGACCAAAACCGTTTCGATTTAATAATTTTTGGATTGAAAATAAAAAACTCAAAAAGGTGCTGGAGCAGTCTTGGGAGAAAAATTGTGTGGTGGGATGGATGGGAGTTGTCCTAAAATCAAAACTTAACATGACTCCCAGTGTCACCGTCAGTATAACTATTCTTTAGTAAAGGGATCACATAAAACCTTTTGGAATCATACTTTTATCAAAAGGTATAACATAATCTATAAACTTTGACAAATAATATTACACACACATATAAATATTGGATTTAAAAAAATTAAATCTTAGTAAGTATTTTATGTTTTTGTTTTTTGGTAACGGAAAAATAAACAGAAAAAGAAGAAGCTAATAAGAAGTTAATTACTTTCGAAGGCAAAAGGTGACAACGACATTATTTTTAAGAAGGTCAAAGAAACTAACAGACAGTGAGTTATGAAGAACAAAACCATCGTCATATGAAGCTTCAAGCTTCGCCATGAAATCTACGTACTGGTTCCTTTTTCTGATATGAGAAAATGTAATATTACCTTGAAGAAGCAAGTATTTTATGTTTGACAAAGTAATCTTTTTTTAAAGCTTAGGTAAAAAAATTTAATAAATAAGACTAACTATTCAAGATAAAATCAATATGAAAAAACTTGAAGTTATAATTTAGCTGGATCTTTTTTATTAGATAGAAAAACCTATGAGATAAACGGTGTGAAGTTATAAGAGAATAAAAGAAGTGCTTCTTGAGGTGTCAGCTATGCAAATTAATTTTCGTATTAGAATGACTCAAGTTCAATTTATAAAAATTATATTTGATAAATATTTATTTTTTTAAGAAACTAAATTAGTCCATCCAAATTAATCGAATATGAGATCTTAAGGAGGAGAGTCAATACCACTATATAGATAGATTGTTGAATCTTTGGAATAATTTTGTCACTGTAAAATTTAAAATTATTCAACTTAGAGGAGGAGGAAAGACGACTTTTGTTGAATAGGAAGAGGAGGGCATTGTATATTGATCAAACATCAAAGGTACATATATGGAATCTTAGTCTTCTCTCTCTCACTCTTATGTTTCTTGTTCTCTTTCAATTATTCTACATATATGATTGCCTTTTTTAGGTTAATAGGGATCAATATAAAAAAGGGTTTGGCTGGATTTGGTAGGGTTTGTTTAATAAGTGTTGAAAGGAGACATGACCAGACCAACCATATCTCTCTGATTGGTATTCTTAACTGGGACTAAATCCCAATCTTGAATGCACGTGATCTTTTCCTATAGTGGCCAATTTGACTTGCGGTTAATGAAGAATTTGCTTCTTTCAAATAATTAACGAAATGATGATGGCGTTAAATAATATAACATGATTCTTCAAAAAAAGAAAATACATAAGAAAATACATAATTTTATGTCGCCGAATTAATCAAATTTAAACTAATAAAAGTTTTGCGTAAAAAACATCAGAATGCAATTTTTCATAATAAAAATATATCACAATTTTTTATAGTAATAATTATAATAACAATAATAATTATTATCATAGAATAAATTAATCGGAATAAAACTATCTGGCCAGTGTTTATCTAAAAATTAAGTTGCACTTGAAGTTGGAGAGTGGGCCAAAAGTAGTGGACGATATTATTTGTTCAAGGTATGATTATGATGGGGTTCGTACGTACTTTATTGCGGCAATAAATTGATTATGATTAGGGCAGGTTTTCTTTTACTTTTATGTTTTTGAAAGAGAGTTTTCTTTTACCTCGACCAACATAGTCATACCATGCCACGTATAGGACCCAACAACCCCAACAACGGAACCACTTATGTGACATTGTGAGGGAAATATCACATGACATTACCAATCACAATAGGACTAATAGTTTTCTTATTCTCTCTCATTCATTAAATATTTTAGCTTTATTTTAAGATGAGAAAGCTATATATTACATTGTGGTTGATCGATGGATTTATATATATATATGTTACTTCAAGTTATAATAAATAATAATCTTTAAATTTCTTTTAGGGGAATAATATTTGAAAATACAAAGGCAAGAAAATGTCAAATCTATACCCTTAGACAATCTTTATATAACAATCGATTGAATACAAAATTGAAGAATTTGTTTGAGATGACACAACATAACATCAACAATGATGATAATTAACAAAATTAAGAAAAATATCATAAGTTTTATAACTTAAGTAAATTTAGCTAGATCTTTTTTACTAGATAGAAAAACCCATAAGATAACCTGTAGTTGTAAGAGAATAAAAGAAGTGCTTTTTGAGGTGTCAGCTAAGCAAAATTTTAATATTAGAATGACTCAAATTCAGTTTATAAAAATAATAATAGATAAATATATATAGATAGAAAGATTGTTGAATCTTTGGAATGATTTTGTCACGGTAAAATTTAAAATTATTCAACTTTGATGAGGATGTATATTTTTTTTTGAATGATTTGATGAGGATGTATATTGTTGAATAGGCCACCTGCATTCAAGATTGGGGAGAGAGAATCCTAAATTAAAGTCAAAAACTGAACTAAATGACTTTTGTTGGTATTCGAAAAAAAAGAAAAGCTTCTGTCAAAAAAAAGAAAAAGAAAAGAAAAATAAGAAAAGCTAAATGAGTCCCATGTGATCCAAAGACTCAGAGGGAGATATGTTGACAAGGGAAGTGTAGGTAGAACCGTAGAAAGGTCACGTATAGAATGGACCAACAAAAATATTGGACCACGATGGACTCAATATTTTATCGGTTTGATTTAACTAATTCACACTGTAATTTAGTACACTCTTTATAATATATCATATTGTCACAATAAAAATAAATCAACAACTTCGTCCTTGAATTAAATTTGTAAGGATCCGTCAAAATCGTCCTTCAATTATGCCAAATATTAAATTAGTCCATGAATTTGATATATGTCAATCAATTTAGTCTCTCCGTTCAATTTGGGGGTTAACGTTGTCGATTTGGCTTTTAACCTCTCACATGGATCCCCATGTCATATGCCACACAAGCAGGGACTAATTTGATCGATAGTGACCAAAATTTCCAAGGACGAAATTAATTGATTTGCAGGTTTTGCTCTTTCTTCCCCAAATATATAAAATTTCCAACGGTTGTTTCTTCCCCAAATACATAAAATTGGAATACTAATTTTACACTCTGTAATCTAGCTTCCAAAATCCCCAAAATTTCTTCCAATAATTAGTGGTAATGTTATTCCCCAATTCAAAAAACTTCAAACCCTAATTATTTGACTAACTATGAAATCAATCCCTACATTATATTAAAAACCCATCAAATAAGTCCTTGAATTATTTAATTAGATATCAATTTGACCCTTGAAACATATATGTGCAGAACAAAGTAAAAAAGTCAGAAGACACAACTAAATCCTAAAATATTACATAGGCAAACACTACAAGAAAAGTACTGAGCTGGGACGGAAAAATATTCCGTCCCAATTAAAATCATCTAGGACGGAATTTGCGATACTTTTTTGTCCCTAAAACTCATTTTAAAGTTTAATCATTTGATTGGGACCGAACTTTAATTCCGTCATAAATATGAGACGGATATGCATTTTCCGTCACTTTTTTGAGATGGAAATGACTATTCCGTCTCATACTTGACCAAAATTTAGTAAAAGGGACACATGGGAATATTCGCACCTTTATTTGGGATGGAATTTTAATGTATTTTTGTTTAAAATTGGAAATTTTTTAGCAGGATAACTGGCGCCTTTGGTTGGGACAGAATGTTTACAGTTTTTCCATCGCAACCTATTAATTTATTATGAATTTACTTTTTAACTTTTTTTGACAAGTTAGTTATATTTTATTATCATTAACAGAAATAATTGTTTTTTGAATTTTATAAGAGAATATAATTTCTTCTAGGCAATTTTTAGTATATTTAAAATATATTAAATTGTTATATACAACAATAAAAAAATAATATACTATTTTTTTATAAAAATAAACTTATATATAAAACCAATAGTATAAGACAACACACTTTTAAAAGTCATAAGTTGAAACCAAACTATATATATATATATGAGGCTAATTCAAACAAGTCATAAGTCTTAAATACGTTTGCATCAAGCATCACTTCTTTGGAAATCTGAGGATTGGGATAAACTCCATGAATTTAGGTTGAGTCAAATCGGATGGATCATAACTTGGATATGGTACTCTAATAACGCCAGGAGCAGTTGGATGCGTTGGTGCAGAACTCCCCACTGTTGTTTTCTTAGGTTTCTCATTTGAAATAATTGGTCATCTAATGGCATACCTCCTTGTAGTAACACCCTGCAATTACATTTTCAATCAAATCAGTCCCTAAATTATAACAAGTTCAATCAAATTAATCCTTAAATTATTACACTTACTAATAAATCGATCCTTAAAATTTAAGAGCCATACTTGTCCAGACACAACTTCATTTGCAACAACATTGTCAGCATTTTGAGTATTTGCAACAACATTTTCAAATTTGGCATGTATCATGTGGGGGTTCGTTTGGCTCAAAAGGGTTGTTGGCGCTCTCGTTGTATTTTTCATGGGCTTTTGGTACGTATATTTTTTCGTGTTGGTAGTAGGTTCATACACCCTACATAAAAAAAAATGAGTTTGATTTGGCCAGGCTTGTTTATGGTTTGTGTTACGGTTCTTTCAATGCTTGCGGCTTTTTACACATCAATTTCTTTTGCAAATTGGTTTTGGACTCCGCGTTGAGCCTGCTGGTTTGTACTTTGGTGTGTATTTATCCGTGACACATTTGGGTTCATCACCGAATTTTCGTCCGGTTGTTTATTTCATACCACTTTTGTTAATCATTGTTATATTACCCTTAAAAAGTTGATTTGTGGTTACTGGTTAGACTTATGTCTCCTAACTTTTGTACTATCTATTTTATTAAATATATTATTGTTGCTTAAAAAAATATATCCAAATACAAAAAATTATTTTTTTAACTCATTTTTGCTTGTATTGAGTAAGAACAATCTCTTATTGTTCCTAGATTTAGAAATATCTTTAGAAAGTTTGCATTCAAATACGTAAAAAAAATTGAATCTTCAATCGGTGTTTACCGGTGTTTTTGGTAAACAATAAGACTAGTTTTAAATAATTATTTGTTGGATCAAACTAGAAATCTAGGACATGACGTGTAATGATTTTCCAGAAAATGTATGAATGTTCATCATATTCATGAATTTGCTGATGACCAAGATGAAGAAAATTGTTTTAAGGTGAAGATTGTCTTTCGACATAAATCAGTAGCATGAAACAAGTAAAAATTAAGATTTTAAAGGCAAAGAAACTTAAAGAAAAAGTAATTGCATTGCATTGAAATATAAATGGTTCAGCAAATCTTTACATACATTCTGTGAATCTTTTCTCTCTACGCTGGATACTTTGAGTTTTAGAATTCTGTAATAGTGATTTGTGACACGTTTTTCCTATGAAAAACTATTATATATACACAAGAAAAATAAATACACAGACCAACGGTCAACAACTAAATCCTTTCGATAGCTTTGGCTTGTTTTCCATGTGTCCGACCCTTCAATCTCGCCTCTTCAGAGCATTCGAACTCTTCTGGTCGAACCCTCAAAACCCCATCGAAACAAGCTTTGTCGAAATCTTTATCTTCTGTCTTGGACTTAGAGAATTATGTAGTCTTGGCTCCCTCCTTTCATGTCGAAACACATACTCAAAAATACAGGCTAACACCGACGTGTCTGAACTTTCAACCTTGCCTCTTCAGGGAGGATTTAAACTTGGTAGAAATCAGAGAGTCTGTTGAAAACATGTATGTGGAAAGCTTCAATGTTTGATTCTGGACTTAGATAATCTTGTAGTTTTGGACCATTTTGCTTGTCGAAATGCATATTCAAAATATAGGCTAACACCTTCAATTTTGCTTCTTCAGTGAGAATTTGAATCTTCCCAGTCGAATTAAACAAACACTTGTCGAAACCCTTCCATAACTCTGTCGTAATACTTGTGCTTCAACTTGTAATTAGAGAATTTTGTGGTTTTGATAACCATTTTGCCAATCAAAATGCATACTTTAAAATACAGGCTAACAATCGGCTTCACGACGATAATGTTTTTTATATATAGTCTATGGCAAGTTGCTTAAATTTGTAGTTTGATATCACATAATACCTTCCCTCAATCAACATATATTTAAATTTTTTTAAATATTATTTACGAATGACAAAATGGGCCAACCAGTCCACCACCCTGTCAATAAGTCGTCTAAAAAGGGGCGGAGTGGACGGGCCAACTAGAGATGTAAAGTTGAAAATCTCACCCCGTTATGTTTCATGATGGACCGGCGGGTTAACATGTCAATGTGTTTTTTAAAAAGAACTATTAATAAAAAGGGAAACTTACACTAACCTCCCCTAAGTTTTAATCAAATGTCACTCACCTCCACTCTATTTTTAAAAAGACATTGAGCTCCCCTCACACTAACTCCGTTAAATCACTGTTTGAAGAACAAAAAAAAAACTTCCATTCTCAATATTTTTCTTACATAAACATCACTTCCATTATTCCGTTTGAAGTGCAATTGCTTGATGAAGAAACAGATCTCCAGTTTCTTAATTTGCAATGAGACTTGTCAATTTTGTCATGAAGATCCCATTCTATGGTGGAACGGATACAATACCAAACCCTCTAAACCTAATTTTTAAGATTAAGGAACATTGTGTGACTCTGCTAGATCCTATCTAATCATCAATTTAATCTGGCACTAATCCTTTGTTTATACTGTTAATTTAATTCCATTACTTTGATATTTATTTTCTTAATTGAAATTATCTTTCATTAGGTTAATTAAATCAAAATTTCAATGTTGGTAGAAATCAATATAGCAACGTAATTGGTGAAAGCATACATACAAGATCTCAACGTATAAAACATCCATGGGAATGAAGAGAGCAACGACGTGTGACGGAGCAAAGCTTAAACCGAGGGCAAAATGAGTAGGGAAGGTGACAAGACTAGGGATTAGAAGACAATGATTAAAAATTTAGGAATACCCTTATGTTTTAGTTTTGAGAGGGAATGCCAAAATGTTACAAACCCATTACTATTGTAATCTTGTAAGGTTTCATGAATGTTTGGTTGATGATATTAGTTGCTTGACTCGATTCAATAATGAAGGTTTGTCCCCACAATGTTAATAGAAGATTCTTTAAGAAAAAGTTAACGGTGTTAATATAGAGGGGGGTGGGGTTTGTCTGTTTGTTTAAAACTTAAGGAAGGTTAATGTTAGTTTTGAAACTAGAGGGGGTGTCAATGTCGTTTTAATAAACCTTAAGGGAGGTTGATGTAATTTTACCATAAAAAAACTTCATAAAAACAATTAAAAATATATAAATATAAAGCCAATTTAAGTAAGTTTAATTCCTCAAATTTTTTTAAGTAAGTTTAAATATATAACTAAAGACTCCACTAAAAATATGAAAATTATCATTCAAACATATAAAATACAACATCTAAAGATCTATAATAAATCAATAAAACATTCAAAATAAAAACTTCATGAGTATCAATTGACTAACTATTAAAAATACAAGGCTAAAATAATGAAACAAAATTGATATATTAAATGATTTGTTCATAAAAAAATACTATTGATAACACACAAAGAATGCTTTTTTTCTCCACTATACGGAGAAGAAATGGGAAAACTTGTTGTGACTAATAAAAAAAAGTGTAAAAGAAAGTTTTTTTTTATTTAATTTTTTTATATAATTGCAATTCAATGGGTCAACTCGTCCTGCTCCGTCCCTAGCTAATTAAACAAGGTGAACACCTTACTAGTGACATGCTTAAAATTCCAACCCACCTCATTGAAAAAAGCAGGCTAAACGGAGCAATCCGACATGTCCAACCCATTTTACCGTTCTATACAATTGGATATTGGATATACAGTAAATAGAGAGAATTGATCAACTTTATTTTATGAGCTAAACCATCTTTTTGTATGTTAAGTTTGTTACAACCCTATAAGTAATTGCATATTGGATATACAATTGTGCATAGTTGTGTTGCTACTTTGCAGAGGAATGTCACCATTGAGAAATTCTAACATGGTTATAAGATCAAACAAATAGTGTTTGGTCACACACGCATAAACAAGTATTTTTTTAATAATAAAAAAGAAAATTGATAAAAAAATAATTAAATATTTTAAAGATAATCTTTTCATGTGAGTGTGTGTAAAGACTATTTATTTAGTACTGTGACGAAGATTAGCTCGTCACCATTGAACAATAAAAAACATTGTAAGCAAAATAACCAATCTCCATCGTCTGAGACAACTCCATGCACAGTTGGTCCACCACTCCCTGCACCACCAAAACCACTGGGTGGTGCTCCTCCTTACCCAATATACGTGCTTCCTTGCACCCTCAAGCTACACCTGCCACATTTTTCATGCTGCAACACACCCTGATGTACGTGTCTTCACCTGTATGCTCAAATACTATTCCCAAATTGGCGTTCACACACAAGTACTAGTTTCTCTCTTTAAGCATATGCTGCAACACTGTAACATAAAGCTCAATACATCTTTCTATTCAGCTATGATGAAATCTGCTGGAAGTGAAAGTGTGTTGTTTCTTGCTCATGTATTGAAATCAGGATATGATCGTGATCATTATGTTCGGAATGTAATTTTGGGCATATCTGCCAAGTATGGACCTATCGAGCTTGCTAGGAAACTATTTGATGAAATGCCTGATAGAACCGTTGCAGATTGGAATGCGATGATCTCTGGATACTTGAAATGCGGGAATGAAGAGGAAGCAAGTAAGCTTTTCCATGTGATGGGTGAGCAGGCAGTAAGTAGGAATGTTATTACTTGGACCACCATGATTACTGGGTATGCAAAGAAGGGGAATTTGAAGACTGCAAGGATGTATTTTGACAAAATGCCAGAAAGAAGTGTGGTATCTTGGAATGCAATGCTATCAGGGTATTCTCAAGGGGGAGCACCAGAAGAAACTATAAGATTGTTCAATGACATGCTTAGCTCTGGAAATGTCCAACCAGACGAAACGACATGGGTAACTGTCATGTGTTCTTGTTCATCTCTTGGTGACCCTTGTCTTTCAGAGTCCATTGTCAGAAAGCTAGACGACAGAGTGGGTTTCTGCCCAAATTATTTTGTCAAGACAGCTCTGCTTGATATGCATGCGAAATGTGGGAACCTTGAGGCAGCACACAAGATTTTTGAGCAATTGGGTGTGTATAAGTATAGGAGTTCTGTTCCATGGAATGCCATGATTTCTGCATATGCAAGAGTAGGGGATTTACCTTCGGCAAGACACCTCTTTGATAAGATGCCACAGCGAGATACTGTCTCATGGAATTCGATGATTGCAGGTTATACTCAAAATGGTGAATCATTCAAGGCGATCAAGCTATTCAAGGAAATGATCTCTAGTGAAGATTCAAAACCAGATGAGGTGACTATGGCGAGTGTTTTTTCGGCTTGTGGACACCTTGGAGAACTAGGTTTGGGTAATTGGGCTGTGAGCATCCTCAAAGAAAATCACATCCAGATTAGTATTTCAGTATACAACTCTTTGATTAACATGTACTCAAGATGTGGGAGCATGCAAGATGCTGTATTAATATTTCAAGAAATGACCACAAGAGATTTAGTTTCCTATAATACATTGATTTCCAGGTTTGCAGAGCATGGGCATGGAATGGAAAGCATTCAGCTGCTGTCAAAAATGAAAGAAGACGGTATTGAACCAGACCGCATAACTTATATTGCTATACTAACTGCATGCAGTCATGCCGGATTATTAGAAGAAGGTCAAAGAGTTTTTGAATCAATCAAATTTCCCGATGTAGACCACTATGCTTGTATGATTGATATGTTGGGTCGGGCTGGCAGATTGGAAGAAGCTATGAAATTGATTCAAAGCATGCCAATGGAACCCCATGCAGGAATTTATGGATCTCTTTTAAATGCTACTAGCATTCATAAACAAGTGGAACTCGGGGAGCTTGCTGCAGCTAAACTGTTCAAGGTTGAGCCACATAATTCTGGAAATTACGTGTTGCTCTCTAACATATATGCTTCGGCTGGTAGATGGAAGGATGGCGACAAAGTTAGGGATACGATGAGAAAACAGGGAGTGAAGAAAACAATTGGCTTGAGCTGGTTGGAGCATAACTCATAAGTTTGTGGAAAATACCTATTGGTGCCGGCGTATGTGTGCGTCTTTGTGGAGACAGGTCATAGCACCAAAAGTATTACAGTTCTTGCGGTTCTTCGAGGTGTATCACGGTGCTTCTCTCTCTCCTCGCAGTGCTTCTTCCGTTCTCTTTGATATGTTATCTCCTTTTGAGTTCGTGCTATTCACATGCTGAATCGAAGCCGCAGTGGCCGTTCTATGTGCCATTTAACCACTTGAGATTCATTGCCTTTGGTACGTTTGGTCGCCTTTGATTTTTTGCATGTTTTAGGGATGTTTTCATCTATGTTTGATTTAACATAATTTTGAAATGGAAATATGGGTTTAATGAATGGCTTACTGTTATGGTTTTAAAAGGTTGTAGCATAACAGAACTTGGTGCTACTCATCAAGATGTTGGTGGCTCATGCTAATAGATTCTAATATATCTTTTAAATAGCAATTTGAAACCATTTTTACCCGGCTCTTCACTAATTAATTTGTATATCTTACTATATATGCAATATAAAACTACACTGGCATGATGACCGTGAACCTGTTGTCTGTGCTTATGTTTGTGATAATGGTCATGTTTCTAGGTACTTGGACTAATTTACCTATGTGCATTTGATCATTCTTTCTCTTTATTTTGTATTTTTCTCTCTCTTAATGCTCTGTCTTTTATTTATTGAACTTGGTAATTGTCATAATTTCTTTCTTTATTATGGGAAGAAAGATCTCATATGAGAGTAGTACTTACTTGCATTTGTATTTTGTTTTTGTACTTCTTCATCTTATCATATCAATTGTGTGTGCTTTGATGTCAAAAGTTCATCTCAAATTTCCATTTGGCGACAAGGCATGACATAGTCTAATATATATTTTATTTTATTTTCTTTTTTATGGTGTGCTGAAACATGTTATTATGTATATCGTCTTCACGAACATCATCATGAGACAATGAGAAAATAATAATTTTATGGTTTTCTTTCACATGTGTGTGTGTAGATGTTGCTTGACTCAACTCGAGTTGTATCTATGTTCTAGTTGACTTGGTGAATGAATGTTACTTTGATTGCAAGAACCCGGATATAAGTAGAAGAAAATCCAATATATATTAATGAGTAGCTGGTTGCTTGTGGATTTTTCATTTTAAATTTTCATGTAATTCTCTGTGTGGCACCATAGGTGTTTCACATTATAAACAAAGATATCAATTGATTACTAAGTACAAGGGGTATATAATTGATATTCTCTTTATATAATAATTAATGTCTTACTCTTTTCATTTTGTTAAGGTTGTGCTTACTTGATTCTCATCAGTATATCTGTGTTTAATTTTCACTGTCATTTGCAAGTCTAGATTGGTACTCTTAACTTGATTTCCACACTCATAATCATATGTTTAATTTCTACACTCATTATCATTGATTTAATATTTTTTACTAGTCTAGGTAGTACACTAGTACATAACAATAGTTTCCTCAATTCTGTGTATAAATAAAGGAACAAAAAAAGTGAATATAAGTGCATTATATGTTTCATGTCAAATTAAAGTGCATTAAATGTTTCATTTTCTATTTTTCCGTAACTGGTTAAAGAATAATTATTTACTCTTACAGATATGGGATATGATTTTGTTCATGAATGTTAAAAACCCGATGTGTTAACATGGTAGTCACACTCTTTCGTTTGAAGCTCAAATAATTAGTATTTGGACTACTTACTCCTTGGTTGAATTGCTTAAGCACTTACGTGATGGATCAATTTGGTAGCGTGTATTGTTGGAATTCATACACTGTTTTTTGGAATTGAAACAAAGTACATGTACTGTTTGCTTTGAGTGTGTTTGGCTGTGCATTAACTTTTTCTAATTTTTTCCTTTTGTAGAAGTTATGGTTCAGTAACAAATTGTAATGTTTGGTTCACAGGATTTAAATAAAATGTTCAATGAGATAGGAAGACCAAAATGTTGGAATTCTGCACTAGCAGTTGACAGTTAATTTAAGATTCTCTTTTTAAGTTGAAGGTTGAAGGTTCGTGTTAAACTCAATTCAAGGAAGGCAAAGCCAAATGAGAATTAAGAAAACTGGTTTTTGATTTATAAATGATATTTTAGAAAATTAAATTTCTATTAGTTATAAGCATTGATATTGATACTTCATTATTGCTCTAACGTATACATGTGCACCTGATGATTGAAGGACGATAACTTGAGTTGGACTCTGCAATTATATTTGAACTCTGCACAATTAGTCCTTAAACCCGACTTTGATGATACCATATTAAATGGGTTTGGATTGATTTGATCTTAAAAGTTAGTTCAAAAGATGAGGGTATCCAACCACATACATACACCCAACATCATGAGAACTTTGACAATGTGGGACTCCAACAAAACTTAAATAAAAACTACTACATGTTTTTGGCGGTGAGAAGCATCCAATTTAGCTATGCAATCTTCTGGTCTGGCTTTGCTAACCAACTTGGGTAGAGGGTACTAACTGTTTCATTCATAGTATCTTAGATGAATAATTAATTTCTTTATTGGTATCTAGAAATTCTGAATCTAGTTTTCGAAGCAATAAATCATGCTCAATGACCACTCTCATTTTATAATATTAGTTCTCCAAAAGCTTAACAAATTATTGTAAAATTTGTTCTTGAGCATATCCACAATGCTCCTTCACTTGCCATTGCATATATGGATTTTATTTTATTTTTAGTTAATGAGTATTGTACGTCAAAATTGATTCAAAGATATGATAGATCAATCTTTTATTTTTATATATGATAATGCAATTTTATAAATATTAATTATTAATTAAGATAATTAATTAATTAATTTCCCGTGCATCACACGGAAGCATGTATTAGTTTTTCAAAAAGGAGACTCTTGAGATTTTATTGGCGGCAGCCCCTAATTACTTATACTTAGTTCCGTCCCTGCTATCAAGTAATAACTTAGTATCTCACTTTCTACTCTTTAATTTTCTTCCCTTTCCATCTCTTTATTAAACCAAACATAGTCTTATAAACGACCTAAAGTAAATAGGTCCACTCGAGACTTGCTAACTTTCGTTGCAATTCCAACAGAGCTTACTGCATCAATTAAGCTATCGAAAACCAATCCAACAACAATAAAGTGAAGATTTTCATAAAAAATAATAGGATGAAGATCAATGAATCAACGTTTAGTAAATCAAGTGATTGAGTTTAAGCAGTTGATAAACTTGTTTAGGACTATCTAAATAAAACTCCTATAGGACGAATCATTTTGAACAATCTAAATTCGATTGCTAGTTAAAATAAATCTTAGTTATATTTTAAATGGATCTCGCAAATAGTCAGTGAGATTAAACCCTTCAAATTAATTAGTCTTTAGGTCAAATACCGAATTAAAAAAAAAAAGACTTTACTTATTTATGAGCCGAACTCATAAGTTAGTAGGGCTCATTTCCTTGAGAATCAATAGGTACACTTAAAATAAATTAAAGGCTTAGCAATAATGTATAATAAATTGCAGGGATATCAGAAAGAACGTTCTCAATTTTTCATGCTAATTAGGTTTAAATTTGGCGATACGTTGCATATATATGACAATGTCTAGATACTTTATTAAAAAATTATTTATAATATACAATATCAAATATGTATTTATCGAAGAGAAAATAACCAATTTCATTGCTGATATTGCAGAGCAATATGGTCATATCTGGGCGTGGCAAAACGGGCCCGACCCATCGGGCCAACCCGTTTAACCCGCCATTTTAGGCGGGCTGGGGGTGAGATTTTGAGCCCATCTCTTTAGTTGGCCCGCCCCTGTTAAGTCCGCTAAGAAAGCGGGTCATAGCGGGGTGCGGTGGGGTGGCCTGCGGGCTTATTAAACTTTCTTTTTTACTATTTGTGACCGAATTTTTAATTTAAACACCCCATAAACACTTTTGCAAAACCACTAAACAAATTTTAATAACTTAATTTTACCAAGTATTGCAGCAACACTCGGAGCATCACATGTCTATTACCTAGACGATGATTAACTTAGGGACGTTGAACAAATTTTGTTGGATTTATTTTGTAATTTGTTTTATGTTGGATGTATGGTGGATTTACTTAATGTTAGAGTGATTTTATTGTTTTTATAATAGCAACGTATTTGTCAATAACAATCGACAAAAAATATTTTAAAAAATAGACGGGCCAACCCGCCAGCCCGCTAGTCCGCCTTTAGGCAGGGTGAAGTGTGAGTTTGAGCCCACCCCCTCAAGTTGGCCCGCCCTGCCCCACCCCGTTTTTGGCGGGCTAATAGTGGGCTAGGCCTAAACGGAACGGATTGACCCATATTGCCATCCCTAGTCATCTCTTTTGTGTATATGAATAATAGTTATAGGTTTTCAAAAGAAAAACGCATTTATGCATGTATCAAAATTCAAAATCTCTATTGTGCGATTATGGAGTTTGGAGTTGAATCCTCTCATGAATGGAATACTTTTGGTCAGGAACTCTTTTCACACGTTTGAACAGAAAAATATATCCTTAACTAGTGAATCGTAATGTCTACTGCATAGAAACTACTGTGAAAGTAGTATATCAAAGACTAGAAGCTTTGGGTTGACTGGACTAATCGATTTAATCTCATGTTTGAAAATTAGCTTATTATAAGATAAAGTTATCTGGTCAGTCTAAAGTAAAAGTTATTTGTAATTAACTTTTGATAGGATTTAAAGACTAATTGTTTTATACAAAGAAGAAAAACTATTATTATTTTAAATAAACTTGAGTTTAAGTGGTTAATGAGCTTCACCAAAAGACGAATTCTTAAAGACAACCTACATACGATTTTTGGGTCGGACAATTTACGGTCCTATTTTACTTACTTCTCCACCAAACTTCAGATTATCACAACCACTTCTCCTAAAACTGGAGAATTAACACCAACAAAATTATAGTTTTTAATAGTGGCCGGAGGGAGTTCAGTGTCAATAGAAAAAAATTAAGTATAAAGTAATTTTTTTTAAGTAAATTGCATAAGATACAATCTATGACTAATAAATTTGTTCGTTAAAAATTTAGAAATAAAAAATTAAACTAAATGAGGTATATTTAGAGATACTATTATTAAATAAGAGAAATAGTTTTTTTTTTTTGACAAGAAGGAAGAGAAATAGTTAATATTTACCTTTATTATATTTAAAAAAAAGAGTTAATATTTATTAAAAAATTAAACTAAATGGGGTAGTTTTTAATCAACCGTGTGGAATGTATCATTCAAAAGAAAGAAAAAAAAACCGTGTGGAATGTAATTTTTGGTGGGGTGACTCCGGAATAAAATGCATCCCATTTGTATGATTTAACAAATCACGTCCTTTATCAAAATAAACTAATGCGACCATAAAGCACTTGGCTATTGCACATACTTCTCTTTATATATATGATCAAATCTCAAAGCTGCATATACATTAGAAGATATTATTATTTTGTTACCCATAATACATACTCTCCACTAGCAAAATGAGAATTTTTACAATGTTTCTTCTCTGCTTTGCAAGTCAAATGTTGGTGTATGACTTGCCATTAGCAACATTTGCTATTTCTTCGAGTTCACACACTGATAAGCTCGCTTTGCTTGCTTTGAAGGAAAAGCTTACGAATAGGGTGTCGGATTCTCTGCCATCATGGAATGAGTCTTTACATTTCTGTGAATGGTAAGGGATTACATGTGATCGTCAACACATGAGAGTTTCTACGTTGCGTTTGGAAAACCAAACATTGGGTGGTACTATTGGGCCATCATTGGGAAATCTAACCTTTCTCAGAGTGCTCATACTTGTACATGTCGACTTGCATGGTGAAATTCCAAGTCAAGTTGGCCGTTTGAAGCAACTGGAAGTTCTTAACTTAACCAATAACAAACTTCAAGGAGAGATTCCTATAGAGCTCACAAACTGCACAAATATGAAGAAAATTGTTTTGGAGAAAAACCAACTCATAGGAAAAGTTCCCACAGGGTTCGGATCAATGATGCAACTTATTTACTTGATTCTTAATGGCAATAACCTAGTTGGTACTATTCCATCTTCCCTTGAAAATGTATCGTCACTCGAAGTTATAACACTTGCACGTAATCACCTGGAAGGAAACATACCTTATTCTTTAGGTAAGCTGTCAAATTTAGTATCTCTGTCTCTATGTTTAAACAATTTGTCAGGTGAAATCCCACATTCTATTTACAACCTATCAAATCTTAAATATTTCGGACTTGGGACAAACAAATTATTCGGTAGTCTTCCATCGAATATGAATCTTGCTTTTCCCAATATTGAAATATTCTTGGTAGGTAATAACCAACTAAGTGGAACTTTTCCATCTTCAATATCCAACCTCACTACATTGAAAGAGTTTGAAATAGCAAATAATTCTTTTAATGGTCCAATACCTCTTACTTTGGGTAGATTAACCAAACTCAAGCGGTTTGATATTGCTATGAATAACTTTGGGAATGGAGGAGCTTTTGATTTGGGCTTCCTTTCCTCTTTAACCAATTGTACTCAATTGTCAACGCTCCTTATTTCTCAAAATAGATTTGGTGGTAAATTGCTAGATCTTATAGGAAACTTTTCCACCCATCTCAACAGTCTTCAAATGCAGTTTAATCAAATATATGGAGTCATACCTGAAAGAATTGGACAACTAATCAATTTAACTTACTTAAACATCGGCAACAATTACCTTGAGGGAACAATACCATATTCAATTGGAAAGCTTAAGAATCTAGGAGGTTTGGACTTGAAATCAAACAAGTTATATGGTAACATTCCTACTAGTATTGGCAATCTTACAATATTGTCTGAGCTATATCTAAATGAAAATAAATTGGAAGGAAGCATTCCGTTCTCCCTCATATATTGCACCCGATTGCAGAAAGTAAGTTTTAGTGATAACAAATTGAGTGGTGATATACCCAATCAAACATTTATTCATCTAAAACATTTAATATTTCTTCACTTGGACAACAACTCCTTCACCGGTCCCATTCCTTCTGAGTTCGGTAAATTAATGCAACTTTCACGATTGTATCTAGACTCGAATAAGTTTTCTGGTGAAATTCCTAAGCATCTAGCTTCTTGCTTATCATTGACAGAACTTAGGTTGGGGAGAAACTTCTTGCATGGAAGTATACCTTTGTTCTTAGGCTCTTTAAGATCCTTGGAAATCTTAGACATTTCTAACAATAGTTTCTCAAGTACAATCCCTTTTGAACTAGAAAAACTAAGATTTTTGAAGACTTTGGACTTGTCTTTTAACAATCTACATGGTGAGGTTCCCGTGGGAGGTATCTTTAGCAATGTCACAGCAATTTCACTAACTGGAAATAAGAACCTTTGTGGAGGGATACCTCAATTGAAGCTTCCTGCATGCTCAATGCCCTCCAAGAAACACAAATTATCTCTCAAAAAGAAACTTATCCTCATCATTGTAACTGGTGGAGTTTTGATATCTTTCATAGCTTTTATAATTGTCCATTTTCTCACGAGAAGGCCCAAAAGGTTACCCTCTTCACCATCTTTGCAAAATGAGAATTTGAGGGTTACTTATGGAGACCTACATGAAGCAACCAATGGATATTCTTCATCTAATTTGTTAGGAGCAGGAAGCTTTGGATCTGTCTACATAGGATCTCTTCCCAACTTTCAAAGACCTATTGCCGTAAAGGTGTTGAATCTTGAAACACGTGGAGCAGCAAAGAGTTTCATTGCTGAATGTAAATCTCTAGGAAAGATGAAACACCGGAATCTTGTCAAGATCCTAACTTGTTGTTCAAGTGTTGATTATAAAGGTGAAGATTTCAAGGCTATTGTTTTTGAGTTCATGCCTAATATGAGTCTAGAAAAGATGTTGCACGATAATGAAGGATCTGGAAGCCATAATCTCAACTTCACACAAAGGATAGACATTGCTCTTGATGTAGCTCATGCATTGGATTATCTTCACAATTATACAGAACAAGCTGTAGTTCACTGTGATGTTAAGCCAAGCAATGTTCTTCTTGATGATGACATTGTAGCCCACTTGGGAGACTTTGGATTAGCTAGGCTCATTCATGGAGCCTCAAACCATTCAAGTAATGATCAAATTACTTCTTCCACAATTAAGGGAACTATAGGATACGTTCCTCCTGGTAAGTTCTTTCTATCCATTGCTTGTAACTATCCTTCATAGTGATAGCAATGATAATTTATTGTTTTTTATATAAGATATTTTCACCTGGTAAATTGTTTTATATCCATGTTTTATTTTACAAATGATTTCTATCGCTTACTATTTATTGTCCGCTCGCGCACGTTTTGTTCATTTTTTCCTAAATACTTGTTGTTGTTGTTGTTTGAAAAGAGTATGGAACAGGTGTTCCAGTATCACCACAGGGAGATATCTACAGCTTTGGCATTCTTCTGTTAGAGATGCTCACTGGAAAGAGACCAACTGATAACATGTTTTGTGAGAATTTAAGCCTACACAAATTCTGTAAGATGAAGATTTCAGAAGGAATTCTTGAGATAGTGGATTCCCGTTTCCTTATACCATTTGCTGAAGATCGGACAGGAATTGTGGAAAACAAGATTAGGAATTGTTTGGTGATGTTTGCTAGAATTGGAGTTGCATGTTCTGAAGAGTTTCCTGCTCATCGAATGCTAATAAAAGATGTTATAGTTAAGTTGAATGAAATCAAATCAAAGTTTCCATGCTAGGATTCGTTGCTACTGTGATAAGAAAATAATTGTGTTCACAAGAAAGGTTGAGTAGTCTGTAGCCATCAATCAAGTGTTGTCTGTTATTGTTGCGATACTATGAATTAAAATTCCTATGTATAATAATTTGTATTTGTAGTCAGTTGCACTAAATACATGGTATTGTTTCGAAATATTGCTAGTTAATATCAAATAGTTGTTTCGTAATTTTGATTTTAGTTTCTAAAATTAATTTGATGGCTTGCACGTTTGTCTAGAATAGTAAACCTAACTATATCCTTCAAATTTGATGGAAGTTTTCAATGTATTATGGCACTGCAGTACTCTTCGGTTAACGCAACATTTTCATCATCCAACGACTTCCTCGTCTTAATTAACTCCTCAATGAATTTGGCATACACCGGGATTTGATCAAGTGCCTCAGCAAATGACATGCTAACTTGAAACTCTCATATTCTTTGGATTGTTGCAGGTATTTCCTCTAAAACCTCCACTTGATTGCGTTGACATTTGTCATGACAATTGACCAATTTGCGGCGTCTCAATGTTCCTGATGGATGCTACAGCGTTTTTGTTGGAAGTATCCTGACTTATTGCCTAGCTTCAATGTTGATTTGAGTCACTTCTAAGGGGATATTTTTTTTGTTGAATGGTGAACAAATTATGAACTATACTTTAAGATATAATAACAATGCGCTTTGTAAATTATAATGTAAAGTAGAAAAAAATTAACTGATTTAACTATCTTATGACACAAAGCCAATAAAGATCGGTAAGAAAAACTTTTCTTTCTTAAGTTGAGCTTCGCAATGATTGTTTTGTGAAAAAAGTTTTACCAATGGCCAAACACAAAACAAATGTACATACTATATTAATTAGTATACATTCACTCGTGAGAAAGTAATAAAACATAAGTTTCACAAAATTGTTACACATAAAATCAATAGAGCAAAAAATAAATGGGCATATAAATGCAGGAAGCTATTGCTAAAAAGAAAAATAAAAAGCAGGAAGCTTCATATAATGGAAATTGTGGGCGCGCGTGAGGGCACTTACGACGACTGATGGCGGCGAGGTTTTGGGGACATGCCAGTTTAGAAAAACCGATTCGAGTAGTGTGGTCGATTGCCGGATAGGTCAACAGAATAAGTGTCGGCGGCTGCTACAATGGCGGAATGTGTCACAACAATAGAGGAGGGAGAAACCATAGATGAAACACGGTTTGCTGAAAAACAATTCTCAGGGGAGGATAGTGGGTCCATCGGATAATCACGGTGTAGGGTTGTCTCTCAACAGATTTAATCTTTGTGGGACTAGATTTTTTTCAATACATCCATTCACGCTCGATACTCTTAAGCATAATGTGTGTGTATGAAATGGCGGGAGACCCAAATGGATAGGTTGTGGTACTATATTAGATTTTTATATTGAACTTAACTCATCTTTGTAAATCCGATTTGTATTATGAGGGTGTCACTCTTTATGAACTTTAATCAAGTTGTCAATCCAATGCAGGCCAAATAACCTATTTTGCCACATGTAGTAACTAATCATAGAGATGAAATAACAAATTCAATTACACTTTTAACTATACTTGGTATTTGAAAAACAACAAAAAACTATACTTTGTACATCACAACATGTGAAAGTATTAGTTTAATTAATTTTCTTAAAAGAAATAAAACTGTACCTATAGAGGAGAAAAGCATGATTAATTAAATTTGCTCACTCCTTTTTATGAGATCTAAAATTGCATTTGCTTTCCTTTGTGCTCTATTTGTACCACTTTCTTTAATCTCAATCAAATGCTCATAAACTCCAAACTGAAGTGCTGCCAAAGTAAAAGATGAATTACTTGAACACAATTCAAGAAGAACAGAAGCTGCACATTCTTTGTTCTTTGGAGTCCCTTCTCTAGTAAACTCAACAAGAGTTTCAATAAATGATAATTGTCCAACCTCATGTCTCCCTTCAGGATTCAACACAAGTAGCAACAAAATAGAAAGTGCTTCATCAATCATTCCCAAGTTTCTGTCCTTTAACAATTGAAGTAAAGCTGTCACAATTCCAGCTTTTATAGCTCTCTCTTTATTTGCATGGTTTAATGATAAGCTAAAAAGTGCTGTAGCAGCATCTTTTTTCCCTCTAACAGTTCCATTTTGTAATAAATTTACCAAAGCTGGAATCCCATTTGACATTCCTACAACCTCTTTATTTTCATCAATCATTGATAAGCTAAATAAAGCTGCTGCTGAGTTTTCTTTAGCCACAATACTTCCATTTTCCAATACTTCTATTATAGCTGGAATAGCACCTTCTTTTGATATAAGTTTTTTGTTAGCTTCATCAATTGATAAGTTCAAAAGTGCTGTAACAGCATGTTCTTTTATTTTTGAATCTGGATATGATAGGATTTGTACTAATGGTGGTATTCCTCCGTTTTCGGCGACTAAAACTCTGTTCTCTGAATTCTCTTTCGATAACATGCGGATTCTCTTGACCGCCTTTCTTTGATGTTCTAAGTTGATCGACGATAGGCTTTCAACCAAAGATGGAATTTCTTCTTGGTTTTCAGTTGGAGTGGTTTCTTGACATGAAGAGTAGATTTTTGGAAGTTTGAAGTTGTTGTTCACACACCATTCAGCAATTAAATTTCTTAAGGCACAGTTTGGTGCTAACTGAAGATGTTCCAAAGGCTGCCTTGTCTTTGGACATGTTTTGTGATTGGATTTGAACCACTTCTCTATGCTTTCCCTTTCATATGTCTTTGATGGAAACAAACACACACAATGACAAGAAAAAGAGAAACAAAACCTTTGTTAGCATTATTATATATAGATAAAACCTAAGTTTTCTTCCTTCCAGATTCTCTAAAGTCCAAAATCCACAAACTTCGGTCCTCTACAGCTGCACGATGATGTTGCATATGTAGCGACCGTTAGATTAAGAGTGAGAAAGTCTCATTCTAAATCTAGTAGTCCCTATAACTGCAGCCATAGAGAATTGGATTTCAAAATCCACACAGTCCGACTGTTGGATAAAGATTGGACGATTCATATATGAACTTCATAATACGAACTGTCCAATATTTATGCAACAGTCGAGATCTATTGATTATAGTAGAAATTATTGACTGCACTGAATCCATTTTCATAAACATGACTACTATCTTTCCAACTTAGGGTTAAATGTGCTTTTCCTCTCAAACATTTGAAAAAATTAAAATTCTTTTACAGAACTTAATTTGTGATTACCTGGCCACTTGCAATAATAACAGGATCAGACATAATTTCAAGTGTTATTGGGCACAGAAACTCATGAGGGATGACCAAAGAAGTGCTTCTTCCAAGCATCTTATTAGGCATGGCATGATCATCATCAAAGACAACACCGGTTTCTTCCATGCCTGAAGTCCTTTTGAATCTGTTAAGAAGGTCAACAATTTTTTTTGTACTCTCACTTTGCTTCCCTTTTCTTTCTCTAACAAGGTTTCCAACAGCCACAGTCTCTACCTCAAGATCCTCAACACTGTGAAGCTCCAATTTTTTTGCAAGCCTTTCGATAATGGCACTATCGGCATTACGATCATTTTCATCGGAGAACACCACCATCATATCCATTGCTAGCTCTATGTCTTGTGTATCAGTTCTTCTCCTTGCCCTCCTGAGTTGCACGTGCATTAGCTCAAGCTGAATTAAGCCAAAGTATATAACATTATTTCAATATGCATATTATATATGATTGAAGACTACAACATAGTGAACTGGAATCTTCTTTATTTTATAATGAATTACACTAGAACTCATCACAAATTAAAGATCACAGAAAGGTAATCAAATACTAGACTATGGTACAACATCCCAATAAGGGAATACCATAATTTTAACTAGGAAATGCTAACAAGTTAAAAACCAAGTGATTTGAAATTGAAGTTGTTAAAAAACATACTCCCTCCGGTCACTATAATAAGCAACAAATCAATTTTTAGGTTTATTCAATAATCGATGTATCTGGTCTATAATAATGACCAGATACATCAGTTATTCAATTAATCTACAAAGTGGTTTTTTTTGTTTATAATAGTGATCGAAAGTGTAATTATTAAGAGCGGATTTGCATTTGATATAGTCACAAATTCCACTCATTTGCACAATTTGCACATTGGTGGTTTTTGATCAAAATCTGTTTGTTTTCTACATCTCGATCAAACGATCACCGATTGACCATGTGAATGCGGCGAACAAAATCAGCTTATTTTTTAGCCATGAGATGACACCTTGCCAGTCAAAAATAAGGGTTCCGTAGACATAATTATATATTGAACCATGGTGATTATTAAATTAAATGAATATAAAGCACACAATGTATTACAATTTACAAATACCTGTTCTTTTACTTCATCAGAAATTCCTAATTCATCACAAGGCACACGATCAAAAGCTTGACTTAATTTTTCATAAACCTTCTGAAATTTGATCATAACCATCTCACCTTCCCATGCCTAAAACGCAAGAAAAAAAGGAAACATCAATACCCTATTCATCAAAACATAATCAAATACAAAAAATGATAATTATTTCTTATCCTTAAAGAAGAGAAATCATAGATTTGATGATTTATATTATTTCATTAGAAAAAGAAAAAAAAAACATAAAAATGAGAAAAAGTTTGTTTGTTATTTACGAGGTGAATTTTGCTTCCTTGGCTACACAATTTCAACAATTCCTTAGCGAAGAAAAGCGCATCTCTGAGGTTCTTCAACCAAACAACGCCGTTTCGAGGAGCAGGATGACGAAGGTCACGAAGGTCTTCCATAAGAGGCAACATGTGTTTGAAACGACGAGCGAGGTTGTGTGATTCTTTCCTTTGTGTTCTTCTATATTCACCGAATTGAACCACCGATTCGATGAGTCCTTGGATCTCCTCCACCACCACCACAGCGTTGCATTCTTCTTCTTTATTCTCATTTTCCGGGTTGTTTGGTTCTGGTTCTACATTTTCATCCCTCTCTTCTGTTTCTTCCATTGAAAGTCACCTGTTTCATGCACCATGCATGCATGTTTCTACGTACATTATTGTTTTTAACGAAAGTCACCAAAACAAAAATAACTATTTATTGTTTTTATTTATTTGAATATTTTTATTTTTTAAAATAGTTTTGATTACGAATAACCGAGGCCTTTGTTTTATTATTGGCCCAATAAAATGGAAGGGTTCACCACCTTTTTTCTAATGCACCCACATTTTTTTACCAAGGTCTTTGTTAGAGGTTTTTTTATCCACTTGAGCATGAATGAGTGACCTATAAAATAAAGGAAAATGATTCTTAGACACCTAAACTTCAATTTACCACTAGATAAAAAAAATAAAAAGAATGAAATGATAGATGTGGTAAGTTGGTGATGTGATATGAAGAGGAAAATGACCGTAGAAAAATTAATAATGTACAAATATAAGTGCTCTAAAATAAAAAGGTATTGCCTTGTTGTAACTAAAGACCAACTATTCTGACAAGTTATGTTATTTATTCACTTGAGCATGAATGTGACTTGAGCGTTCATGAATTGAAGATTTGGTCTCGTTCATACAAGTCATGAAAAGTGACAATTCTGAAGAAATGGCTTACTATTATGAAAGAAGAAATGAAATCAATGGATGACAATGGCGTTTTAGAATCTAGTTGAGTTGCATAGAGTTTCAAAATGAGTTTGTATGGAAATAGTTATTTACGAGTTGTGTTGTTCATTGTCATGTGCGGCGTTGTTTGATTTCGCGTCTTGTTGTGGTGTTTGTTTGATTCGTATTGAAAGATCACCTTTAGGCAATTACAGATTAAATCAATAATTTATGCGTCAACGTTGAAAATATGGAAACATGGATATTTCGATCACTTAGATTTTATCATATTATTTGTAGGCATTTTGTCGTTGAGTGCTATTAACTTGGTGTTGCGAGTTTGTTTGCAGATACCATTTACGTTTTTAGCGCTGTTAAACATATTATTATATGTAATGTACTATATCAACTTAAATGAACGAATATCATTTTGTTTTTGTCAAAAATTAAAAAAATACATAAGCAATATTGCCCGTGTATATATTGATTTTGTTTTGGGCGACGTAATAAAAATTTGGCTTAATTACAATTTTGGTCCCCCTATTTTCATGTGTTCACAGAATTGACCCCCCTATTTTAAAACCATACGGTTTTAGTCCTCCAACAGAAAATTTGACACGAAATTAAACGAGTTGTTACCTTTTTAACGATGTGGCACAGTTGTCGCTGACATGACTTAATCTACATTGTGTAAAACGATTTACACGTCATTATCTCTTTAATTTATAAACAAAAATACTAAAGTAAATAAACAAGTTTAAGTTAAGAATTTCAAAAGAAAATAAAACAAATTTAAAAAACATGAGAAGCGTTCCAATTATTCTTCTTCTTATTCCATAGTTGATGGCTCTTCTCATAACCAAGGTCCTATCTATTTTCAGTTCTTTTTCAACCCCAAAATCGCATTCCTCTATTGTTGAAACCCCAAACCACGAGTTGTGTTCTAGTTCTTCTTCATTAGAATACTGAAATCGCAAAATCAATTTCCTCTTTCGTTTCCTCTGTCGTGAGTTGAAACCTCAAAGTCGACATATGATATCGATTGGTTTTGTGTATTGAAACCCCAAAGTTGCAAACCTCTTGAAACCCTAAATAATTAATATTTTTCCATGGCAAACCTCTTGTAAGTTGCTTGTTACTGAAAAAGCTTTGGAAGCCATGGATTTTCAGAAAAGATGAAGGTGATGGTGTGACCCAAAGAAGCTGAAGGTGTAAAACAAATTGATGATGGAAGTGTTAAACGGATTTAGTTTAAATGTTGAAGCAATTGAGACAAAGTGGATGAAGAAGAAGATTTGGATTAAGCCACGTCTGGACAGTTGTGCCACATCATTATAAAGGTGACAACACATCCAATCTTGTGCCAAATTTTCTACTGAGGACCAAAACTGTATGATTTTGAAATAGGGGGACCAATTCCGTAAACATACCAAAATAGGAGGATCAAAACTGTAATTAAACTTAAATATTTATAATTGTGAAAAAAAAAAGATTTTTTCGTAGGAATTAAATAGTTTCGTGAATACTTCATCAAAAAAATAGTATTATTGTTTTTTCTATATAAAGAAATATTATCTTGAATAGTCAAATAGTTATCGAAGATATTGCTTTCTTTAACAGAATTTGAAGTATATTGCCTATGACGTAGGAATGAACTTGACGGTAGGGAAATGCAAATTTGTTAGTACCTTTTATCTCAAATTCAAAAATAAGGTCATAGATATATCTTAGAATAGGGAACTTATAGTTATTATTTTTTTCCTTCTTTTGACAAATAATAGTTATTAGTAGAAGTTTTTTTTTTTTTTAGGGGATTTAGCAGAAGTTTGTTAATCTTTAAAAATTATTATTTATCCTTTACATATAAAAAGACCCAAAATCTTCGAAACTTCACAACCTCATCACACCCTTCTCTCACTCTTGGTTCTACTTCTGCTTCCTTTACTCTTTCCTCATGTCAAAACCCAAACCCATGAAATTGACACCAACAAATATCATGTCTACCATGAACAATCCAAAACAACTAGAACACTTTCAATCTTCATGGAACATAACAAAAGTTGTTACTATATTCATATTCTTAATATTCATGTCCTACCTTTTCTACACCCTTGGTTTCCTTACTTATAATAATACTTCACATCAATATGATAAAAACCCTCACATACTTTCTCCAATTAAACACCAAATTGAACCTATACCAAAATTATCCTTGGAACAAAAAACCAATATTTCACACATAGTGTTTGGAATAGGAGCCTCATCAAAATTATGGAACCATAGAAAAGAATATATTAAATTATGGTGGAAGCCTAATATAACAAGAGGCAATGTATGGTTAGACAAAAAAGTGAAAATTAAACCTAGTGATAAGAAACTTCTTCCAACATTGAAGATATCTAGTGACACATCAAAATTCAAGTACAAACATCCACATGGGACGAGGTCAGGGATTAGGATATCTAGGATTGTGTCGGAGACAGTAAGGTTAAGGTTGGAGAATGTGAGGTGGTTTGTGATGGGGGATGATGACACTTTTTTTGTGACTGAGAATTTGGTGAAGTTGTTACAAAAATATGATCATAATGGATTTTATTATATTGGGGCAAATTCGGAAAGTCACTTTCAGAATATTAATTTTTCTTATAATATGGCTTATGGTGGTGGTGGATTTGCTATTAGTTACCCTTTGGCTGTTGCATTAGAGAGAATGCAAGATAGGTGTATTGAAAGGTACCCTAAATTGTATGGGTCAGATGATAGGATTCAAGCTTGTATGGCTGAGCTTGGTGTTCCTCTCACCATAGAGAAAGGCTTTCATCAGGTTAGTAGTTTTCAGCCACTCTTTTTTGGTAAAGTTAGCATATTAAGTGCTTGTTTGGTTTAGCAGTGGTTTCTAGAAAATCACGTAAATTTTCATGTTTTCACAAATGCTTGCTTTTGTAGCTTTAGGATTTCCACGTTCAGCTCGCCTCAGGACATGATATTTGCACCGCAAAAGTTAATCTAAACATATACTAAGTCATTTGATTTTCATGAATATTTTTAATTGTGTGACTAATTTTTTTTCTTTCCCTATTGCATAAATTTGGATATGAAATTATGAGAAAAGTCAATTAATTAGAGTAACCATTTGATAAATTAATTAAGTAGGTTTTTAACTACCTAGCTATTTTTATAAGCTTTAACTACCTAACTTGGTCAACCTATGATTGAAATTAGGGCCATTGCTATAAATTAAAAAAAGACAAAGAAGGAGGTGCATTTTGGATGGTTCATATGGTTAACTCCGATCCTTTTTATTAGCTTCAAGATAAAGATATGTCACATGTAATTCATGAATACCCTTTGAAGATATCCTTTAATAAAACTAGTTAAAGGAAAATATATATGTGCCTTTTAGAACTTTTACTTTTGTTGTGTGAATTGACCATGGAAATCTTCTTGTGACCTAATCATTATTGACTCTTTCTATCAAAACAAACCAAAACCATCACTCATAATGTCACTTCCATCTTCAATGATCCAAAAAGTTTATTCTGAAAAGTGGTTGATGACTTCGTGTCTCCTTTTTCTTCTTAAAAATTATTATTCTTGAATTTTGTATTTAAAATGTACTTTTTTGGAGGATCAAATGCATGCATAGCTTCCACATGTACTACACATGGCCACTTTGTTAACATTGATGTGGTGTGAGGTGTCATAATAGTAGCTGAATCAACCCCACTCCTGATATGATTCTTTTTTCTTAAAAGGAAATAGAGAAATAGACAACAAACGATATCCCTATGCTTTAAAAAACACAAATCATCTATCACTTTTTTTTAAACACCCAAAATTAGCAATTGTTGGAAAATTATATTAGTGGATAGAGATTGGGACAATTCTTTTACTTTTACAAGAGATTAAGTTAATTCTATAGTGCACAATTGAAATATAACTCTATAGAGCACAATTAAAGTTTAACACACACACAAAAATATAACTCTATAGTGCACAATTAAAGTATAACACACAAAAATATAACTCTATAGTGCAAGATGAAACTATAACACACACATTTTGTTCCCACTAAATCAGTAGGTCAAATTTATACATGAAACAATACTTATCCAACTTGTATACTATATACAAAAAGAATCGTGTTATTTGAATAACCATTTGGTTAACAACTTATTTGACAACTATAGATTTATAAAGAAAAAGTAGGTATTGACACGAAAACCAAACTAATAGAGAGATAAAGTAAAAAATGTGAGTATGAGAGAGAAAATTGTCATAAAATGGTTATTCAAATATCATTTCTCATATAAAAATAGTCTAAAGATTAAGCTCTACATTTTATACTATACATCCTATCCCCTAAGACTTTGTTTGCGAGTTTTGAGGGAAAGGGAGGGGAAGGCTTGAGAAAAAAGGAATGACCAAATGGGAGGAAAACCGGGGGGG
>Ga0315914_1001691_pt1 | contig 33466 bp, 20 predicted proteins | sample MpolenodulesMG_FD_203920 | JGI IMG/M metagenome (GOLD analysis project Ga0315914, IMG submission 203920) | Medicago polymorpha root nodule microbial communities from Los Angeles, California, United States - elongated nodules | ecosystem: Host-associated > Plants > Roots > Nodule | place: USA...
TCAAAAAAAACAATTTAAAATAGATTCAATAGAGGAGACGGTACCTGACGGAGCCTTGAAAAAAGGAAGAGCATAAACAGACAGCGACGACATGACATACTTCAGCAAGACCAAACGACCACCCAAAGACAGATGCTTTGACTTCCAACCCGACAGTCTAGTTTTAATCCGAGTAATAAGAGGATCCCAAAACGACAAACGCTGAGCATTACCACCAATAGGCAACCCCAGATACACAAAAGGAATGGTTCCCACCTTACAATTCAGTACCCTAGCCGTTTGTGTCAACCAGGACGGTGCAACATTCACACCTACTAAATGGCTTTTCGAAAAATTCACCTTTAAACCAGACAAAGTTTCAAAAAGAATAAGAATAGCACGCATGGTCTTGATATTTGCCCGCGATTTCTCTCCCAGAATCAAAGTGTCATCTGCTAACTGGAGATGAGACACTACTGCCATATTACTGTCGCCCACCTTATAGCCAGAGAAGAGATTATTAACCCACAACGACTCCATCAACACATTAAACCCCTCTGCAGCTAAAAGGAACAAAAATGGAGATAGAGGGTCACTCTGCCTCAATCCCCTTCCCAAAGAGAACTCATCCGTTGGAGAACCATTGACCAAGACCGACGCGGTAGCGGTGCCAATGCACTCTTTTATCCATTTTCGCCAAAGAGTCGGAAATCCCATTTTGCCCATAACCTCATCTAAATACCCCCAGTCTGTAGAATCATATGCTTTCTCAAAATCCACCTTGAAATTACATCTATGGGCTTCATCAACAATTTCATTAGCAATCAAAATACCATCCAAAATCTGACGACCTTTAATGAAAGCCGACTGAGTATCCGAAACCACAGAATCAATCACAGAACGAAGTCTATTAGCAAGCACCTTCGCCAAAATCTTATACATACTGCCCACCAATAAAATCGGTCTAAAATCGTTCAGGCGTTGTGGACTATCGACCTTAGGAATAAGAGCGATTAAAGTGTTATTGATACCTTTTGCCAACCTACCATTCCTGTGAAACTCTGACAAGAAACACAAAACATCAAGCTTTAAAATATCCCAAAAATTCTTTATGAAACCGAGATTCACCCCATCTGGCCCCAGGCACTTGAAATTATCACAATCCCACACCGCCGCCTTAACCTCGTCCAAAGAGAATGGCTTTATCAATACCGCCCTATCTCTACAATTCAACATTCGAAAATTCATATCATCCAATCTAGGTCGATGAGCATGACGAGTCTGGAAATGCGACGAGAAATGGTTGAAAACAACATTACGCACGTTTTGAACCCCTTCAACCACCGCTCCATTCATCAAAAAGAACGAAATGGAATTCCTTCGGTGTCTATTTGACATAATACCATGAAAGAACTTTGTGTTTGCATCTCCTTCACGTAACCAATTAATTCTTGACTATTGCCAGCAGATACTAGAATGAATGCGAGATAAAGAGAACAATTTATCCGTAAAACCGTGAAGCGCGTCAATCTCTTCATCACATAAGACTTCTGTCTCCCCTTTCAAATCTAAAGTTGCAATATTTTCCTTTATAGTTGAAATTCTAGCAGGAAGATTCTGAGAATGACACTGGTGCCATTCTTTTAAAGCTAATTTTAGGAGTTTTAATTTCTCTTTCAAAACATAGCCACCCTAACCTTCGATCTGAAAGGACAACCACTTATCTCGAACAAAATCATTATAACCAGGAAGAGACTCCCAACACTTTAGCATACGCAAAGGTCTCCGTCCCCAATTTTCAACATCAATAGCAAGCACCGGAGGACAATGATCCGACAAACCACGAGTCAGGGCCAACTGGGAACAATTAGGTCAAGTCAAACACCATTTTTCAGACAACAAAAACCAGTCAATACGACTCATAGACTTCCCGTCCCCCGAAACCACGTGAACAAGCGACCCCGGAGAGGGAGGTCTATCAGAGCATTAGTATCAATAAAGTTATTAAAATTGTCACTCCACACTGCATTATAAACCCTTCCAACACTACGGCGTTCTTCAATACAACGGACTGCATTAAAATCGCCACAAACACAAACATTTTGACTTGATAGAACCCCCAATCTCATAGATAGATGATTCCATAGACGCTGCTGACGGGAAACATCACACGGAGCATAAATATTAAGCAAAACAAACTCTTCACCAGTTTTCAGGAACCGGCCTGAAACCACCAAGACATGATCAAAAGAAAAGGACGACCAAACCTCCACCTTCTGAGTATCCCAAGAAGTAATTATACCACCAGATGCTCCTACTGATGGTTGAAAATAGAAGACAACATTTACATCACCCCATAAGGATTTACAAACTGAGGCATCTAATACAGATAACTTAGTTTCCTGTCAACAGAGAATAAAAGGCTTTTTCTCCCGCACCAAATTACACACTTATTTCCTTTTTTCAGTACTCCCTGAACCCCTAACATTCCAAGAAATGATCTTCATATCAAACAGACAATACACCAACACACCCCACCCCCATGTTACCACTAAAGTTCAAACTACACATCCCCACCACCTCCACCATGAGTTTTCCTCCCCCACACCCGACAGAACATCAAACTTATTATTTTTGTCACCCTCAAATTTAAGGCCAATTTTCTTCCCTATATCACAAACATCGTCAACCGTCGTCTTCTTATTAGTATTAAGCACCAACAAGTTCTCCCAGTCATTGTTGACTGATGATTGAGACGCATCACTAGGCGAAGGAACATTAGAATTAAGCTTAGCATTAGAACTTCCTGACACCGCCTTCCGTTGTTTCATCTTCCTTTGCAAAACCCGAAGCACCTCCTTTCGATCGTTATCGGACAATCTTGCAATACGTTTAAGACTCTGTGCACATAAGTAATCACTGCCCTTTTTCTTTGATATTTTATGGCCTCTTTTAGAGGAGGAAGCATGTAATGCTCTCGGCTTTAACAACTGTCGATTGTCAGAATCAAATTGTTTATTGACCCACTCCAAACTCCACGGTCCAGACACAGAGGAACGAACCCTACCCGGAGGACAAGAAGAAGTTCGCTTAACTATCCGCTTTGTAATACAAAAATGGTCCCCTGGTTGTTTGTTTCCCACACCTTTAGTAGCCTGCGCAATCATCTTTTCATTCATGTCAGTAGTTTCCACACTCGGCCTTAGCTGGGGAGTTAAACCCACATCCGGTTCTTTCGACAAAGGAAATAAAGGTGTCGGGGGTCTAGATATCAAAGGTGACTCGTTCTTAGAACCAAAGAATACTGGGGATGAGTGATTTACACATTGATTATTAACCTCCCTGTTCCAATCCTCGGATAAATGATGTACAAGATCGTCAACGTCACCACACCCTGCGACTTCAACATGACTTTCCGGTATTCCATGTGGTTCTTCATCTATACTTTCCTCATCGTCAAATAAACAAGCATCCTCTCCCACCGAAAAACCCCACTCTTCAATAATTTTAAAATCAAAAATAATTCCATCTATCATAACTTGAGCCCCTGTATTGATAATCTTTAAGGATGTAGTAGACAATAGTATCCGTGCATAATCAAAGCGGTCTCTATCCACAATAATATCATCAACCTTCAGCAAACAACCACAATCCAACACACATAATTTTAAAAAATCAATATTCCATGCATGAAGTGGCACGCCATAAATCCGCACCCAACCGCCTCTTTCACGAAACAACATATCCTTATTCCACCAAACCGGTTTAGAGAAGAAATTATTAAAAAAATCAGTAGCTCCAGACAATAGAGAACTGACATCCCCGTCATCAAGAGTTTTCAACAACACCTTATTTGCACCCAAAGGAATAATAACAAGTTTGTCGAAACCCGCATCAAAAATCCGCCTTTGTAACACTGGTATAGAATCCCCATTCAAAACGGAAACCACCAAACCCTTCGATGCCCATGTCTTATCATCAACAATAGATATATATTTAGGAACATACGTCTGTTTAGATTGCACCACAAGACTAGAACCCCTACCTCCTGTCAACAGCTCGTCCACCACCTGTTTTCCCGCCCCACCACCATCTTTAAGTAACCCACTCATCTTTCTTTTTTCTCCCTCTAAAATTTTTTCATTCTCAACAAGATGTTTCCCTCCCTCAATAATTTTTTCTCCCTCAACCCTCGCAATTCCGTCTTCCCGTTTATTACCAAAACGATCATAACTCGACACTTTCGCCACCACCTTACAGTCACCAAACCTCACATTGTTCACAGCCCTTAACAGTTTATCAATATCTTTCACCTTGCTATAACGGACAAAACCAAAGTGCTCCATTTACATTACGTTTCCTAGCCAAGTACACATCCTCCATAACACCACAAACCTCAAAACCTTGCCTTAAAGAGCTATATGTAATATTATCCGGTACATTGGTAAAATAAAAAGATACAAGATTATGACTTACAGTACCAGTGAATGATATTTGCTGATGTCGTTGTCGCATAGGAAATAATGGTCTTGTAGTTTCTATGGCTGCGCCTGTTTCCTCAACAAACGGCTTTGCATCTCTGTCCGTAACCACCGAATTGCGCCGCTTTCCAGGACCTCTGTGTCCGTCGTCAAAAAACACACCATCCCGATCGTCTTTCCTTATCTGGTACGGCTGCTTATGAAGGGACGACGATCGGTCTCCCAGCTTGTGTGCGCCACCGCGAGACCCACCATGACGAGAATATTGCATTATAACCTTGCCATCGTACGACAGAATTGGCTCGCAAAAATCCCTTGAATCCTCTAATCCTAGACTGCCTTTGCCGCCTCGAACCTCCTTGCCGCTGATCCTCCTGAAGCTTGTCCCGTCCGTCTTCCACCTGTTTCGGCGCTTTCCCCCTTCGCGGTCTCACGTAAGACCACTCTCCCCTAAACCCCCCATTTGGTGGCACCCTGCTTGGACCCCTACCCCCTATAGTACCTTGCTTCCGGTGAAGGTGAATACCGTCGCGGTGGCCCATGGTGGTGGAACCTAGGGTTACCGCTTCTCACAGTCTCTCGACCACGCTTTCTCTCACTCATATAACAACTATTGTAATGCAGCGAATAAATGATGAGAATCTTAACTTATGATAGATATTTCTTTTTTTGCTCTCTAATTCTTAAAAATCACTTTCGTCTAATTTATCCATCTAGACAGAGAGAAAAAAAATACCCTTTTTCCCGATCTATCCATTGAAATGCAAGAAAATAATAAAAGTGACTATCCTCTCCTTTTTTTTTTTTTATCACCAATGATATTGAACATCTCTAATAAGAAGTTTTTTTATTTAATAAAGACATCAACCTATTAAACTATACAAGAATTTCCTCTCTCTTCATCAACTCACGGATAAAAGTTGATCCCACTATCTCAGATTTATGTGTTACCCTCTACAATTTCTTTTTATTTATTTTTTAAATGCACAAATTAAAGTGTGTATTAATGGCACCTATTTAATGACTATTTTTAGTTTATTATTACTGGAGTCATTGAATTATTAACAGATACTTTCATCAAAAATTATAAATAAGTGATGTTTACATATGTAATCCATTTAATTTCTCTTTTTATATTATTATCATTGTAAATGCTTACGGTGTGTCTTTAATTATCATACATTTATTTAACACATCATTTTCTCTCTATCTTTCTATTTTCATTAGTTCGCTAACATATCACATTTATCATATCACTCTATTTATTTATTTCTTCGTCGAGATGTAGAATTATATTAGGTGTCTAGATTTCCAAAACTATAGTACTAAAAGAGAGAAATTAGAGAATAGAAGATTGAGATGATTTAACTCAAGTGATTTTGATTTTCCATGTTTATTTTATTGGACCAAAACATTTGTATTGTTAAAGGGGTACATCTATGATCTCCTTCTCCCTGGTTGGATTCTTCTAGCAGCAGTTTTTAGTTTATGTTTAAAAAATATTTATTAGCCTGGTCCATGCTTTGATCCGCCCGGTTCACCAAACCTGACGTTTGACTCAACCAATTCGACCAGCCGGTCCCGGTCCGGTCTAGTTTTCTAAACAATGCATGGAACATCCACAATATGCAAGTATCCATACTCTGCTACTCTACTAGTTGTCAACTCACAAAGTTCAACTACATTTTACACAATATTATTAGAGACAGTTAGATACATATGACACACGAAAAAAAAACAAAAATACTTGTTTCAAAAAGAAAAGAAACTTGAATACAAAACCCGATTAGGTAATTATTCTGGTAATGTAATGCATATAGCATACTTATACTCGCTAAAATTCATACAAACTCATCACTCATCATGGAACTTCTTGGCTAGTTCCCTTTTTCCTAGAAAAAATACCTCCGATAAGTGGAATCAATGACTTCTTCTTCTTCTTCCTAAGAGAAGGGTGCCTTTCCAACTTCTCAACACCTTGATGACCTTGAGGTAACATGACATGAGAAACTGATGGTGGATTCGCGAACGTCACATACCTTTTCTTTTGAAACTCCATTAATTCTTCATCAAATCTTGAACTTTTCACTTCAAAGGTTGTTAAATTCTCAACGAACTTCACGTCTTCAGTTTCTGATGATTCCACTTGATGTTTTTCCATTTCACGTTGCTTCAATTGTTTGAGCTCTTGCTTCGTGCGTTCGAGTTCTTCCTGGAGAGATGACATACAATGTGCCATCAACATGCTTTCTTCTTTAGCTTTCTCTAGATTCTCTCGTGTCCCCTCCAGCTCAGCTGTAACGTTTTCAACCCTTGAAGACTGATCAACCCCATTTTCATTTGCTCCATTGTGAATCTATAGATTAGAAGACATGGAGAGGAACAACAATTAATTATTAATCATGTGTGGAAGTGTAAATTTTAAACCATAAACAAGTGATCATGAGGAAATTAGATTGTCATATAATACTTATGAATCTCTAAAATAATTTTGGTGTGTGTAAATTAAGTTATCTCAGCCGATACTACTCTTACACCATAATCTAATGTTTTTAGTTTTTACATACCTACGGGTCAATAAGTAATTTTTTTTCCGACCAAATGATTAAGAATTTGAGTATATCTATCACTCATGTCGCACCATATTGTCATGCTATATTGAAAACACAAATGAATTTACTTACATGTAGTGCACAGTCAAAAGTAAAAATTAAAATCAGAATTTTTTTTTCTTTCACTTCCTTTATTCAATTAGACGGTGAAGAAAGCAAAAGACACAAATACAAGCAAGCACATGACACACTCTGCAAATTGATGACAATTTGTACTTTGTAGTTTGTACCCAGTTTCAAAATAACATAGGATATATAGGAGAATCTTATTGATTGATGGTATTCAATTAAAATGTCCAAGAATTCCTCTTGGCCAGTATTTTTTTTTTAATAAGTATATAAAATATAACCATCCAATGAATAAAATTTGGGTTGTGCCTAACTCAATCTTACAAAATCAATTTGTAAGGTGAGGACTACCCCATTTATAAACATATTATCATGCATGTATGAAATGACAAGTATAATTGGTGATTTAAATAATTCAAGGAATTAACCATTTTGATACTCTAATAAAATTGAATGATGTGATGGTGTATAGAACCTGGTGTTTGAGTTTAGTTGCAGTTGCATAGAGCTCTCCAGCTAAAACTTTATCACCGAATAATGTAACAGCCTCTTTGACGGACCTGAATGGCGCCCTTGTGTCTATCTCTGTATTTCTCGTGAGCAGCATCACACCCTCTTTCTTCTTATTCATCTTTGTGTTAGAGAGAGATAGAGAGAAGAATGAGATAATTAGGTTGGTTATAAGTAGTAGTTAGTAACGTGTAGTAGAAATGGACAATATTAAAGGAGACAATTGGCATAATATATGGTATGAAGATTGGAAGCTTCGTTTCTTCGCGTCCACTTCACTAGAACAATTCTGTTATACTATCTGAGAAAGAGAGCCAAAGCGGTGGGTGGATATGCTATTGGTCTTGGATATTGTTCCTATGTTATGTTATGTTATGTTGGACCTAACCTAATTTGCCCAAACTTTGTTTTATATTTAACAGAATTGAAGAGGACCCTTCACCCATACCCAACTTTTGTTTCCCCCCCACTACTATAGGACTTGTTGTCTTAGAGAAGCTAGCATTTCCAAAGAGAGAAGCTAACTCAATGTATAGAATCTTTTATTCCTTTGCTCCCAAGATTGAATATACACCACTGCATGGTTGCCAAGTTACCAAGCAACCTATCTTACCTTTGTTCTTAATTAGTGATACTTTTTAATGGAAACCTTAATATTAGCTTTTTAGATTTTTATATGTAATCTAATTCATTCCTACAAACTGGAGTTTGTAAAGTAAGAGGTTACACTATTTAAATATTCTTTTTTAGACGTTATCTATTTTTGACGTGAAATTTGAGTGTTTTTCGATATAGCTAGCTAGATGCGAGGGCTGGTTTTTTTTTTCTTTTTCCGATGGTGTATAATTACATTTTTATATTTTGATTATATTTTGTTCTACATAACCCAAGAACACTTGGATGATGAGATCGTAAGGAACAACTTAGCTAAAGATCTTGAGTGAGTTTTGTCACTCATCGCGGTCATATCCGACTTGATAGATTAATCTTTGCACACATAGATACCCGGTTTACACCAAAAACTTGTTATATTACTGATTATATTTTGTTCTACATAACCCAAGAACACTTGGATGATGAGATGGTAAGGAACAACTTAACTAAAGATCTTGAGTGAGTTTTGTCACTCATCGCGGTTATATCCAACTTGATAGATTAATCTCTGCACAAATAGATACCCAGTTTACACCAAAAACTTGGTATACATAAAGTGACATGAAGGGTTTGCTAATGAAATTTGTGTGTCGTATCTACTACACTCCATTAGATTAATGCCTTGCGTGATTAGTTCCATGTGAGAATGATAGCATATTCATGATGAGCATATGTATAACAATTTATTTAAAACAAAAAAATATATAACTTGTCACCGTAAGGCATAAGTTAAAAAACTAAATATATAAGTTTTTTATTAAAAGTTGTGTATTTAATGTGTTAAAAGTCTTAAAAGTTATCTTTTTAATATAAAACTTATTTTGTAATTATATTTTAAGCTTCTTAACCTGTGTTCCAAGGACACAAGTTAATATCTTTAAAAAAATGCGTCAGCTTAAATTTTCCTATTATTCTTTTTGAAACAAAAGTTTCATAAATTGTAACCAAAAAAATAAAAAAATTGTTTCATAAATATTTTCAATTTTTTCACACACAAAATCACAATCAATAGTTTCATAAATTGGATCCTTCGGGTTGACCTTTCTGTGCCCTTGCTATCCAACAGTTGTAGCTCTTAGAGGAACATTGAAATTCTTCTGCAAGAGCAGCAAGACTGTTCGAAATCAGGAAAGAGACTCTCCAACTAATAATAAATCCATCAAAGTGCGTTCAATTCACAATTTGTTTAAGTGAATTCACAACTACTTGTACTACAGTATTTTGAATTTAGTATTTCGTTACTCGGAATTAATTTTATTTAAAATCTTAAAGGTTAAATTAAAGTATTGAGCTGCATAATTCAGACTATTACAAATTTAATTTTAGGAGAAAAATTGTGAAACATAAACAGTTCAATTAAATTGCATTTTTAATCAGCACCAAACAAACCACGTTGCAAGTGTACTGCTTCTAAACCTTGGCAATCAGCAGACAACATGTGTGTTTCCATAAAGTCTATAAACAATAACAGTAATATAGTGTACGCTCTTTGGCAACCTGCTTGTCCCTTTCTTTTGTTTGGTAACTGTATTCCTCTGGATTGTTATACATTACACTCCACAAGTAAAAAATAATCGGATTATCTACGAGTCCCAAACATAAAAATTCAAAAGTATTAACTTGGAAAGGTACAGAAAAATTATCAATAAGCTAGTTGTCTTTTTCTTTTAATTTAATATTTTGGAAGTTTTCAGATTTATCCACCAGCATTTATTTTTCCTCTATGAAATATCTTTCCATGCCTTTCCAAACAGAAACTGAACTTACGCGTTCAATTTCAGATACGCTCATCACACAACAATTGCAACGATGAGGCACAGCTACCATGGAACCTACCTCTACTTTCTTCTATCCCATTCATCCTAGATAGTGGAATTGATGAGGTGAGTGTAAAGGGTTGTTGCTCAGAGGTTGAAGTTATCTTGGAACCAAGTGATTCTAGCGATGCAAGGGAATGGTGAGGAAGCATGACTTGGGCACCCGGATTCACTGCAAAAGTTTCAAGTCTTCCACTTCGCCAATTAGGATATTGGACCCTCATAACATTGCTATTTACACCAGACCCACCTTGTGCTACTAGTTGCGCTGCCCAAAAGTTTTGGTACTGCTGTTTATATGAAATTTCCGAACTATAATTAGTCCCACATAATGGTGTACCATAATAATGAAGTTGCTGCAACCGAACCTGCGTTCAATTAAAGCATGAAGGAACAAAGTTACAAAACTCATTATCATTGCAATAACAAATTAGGAGCTACAATAGTTATTTATATGAACTGCACATTTTCCCTTTTTCTTGGTGGGGCAGGTTATTCTAAACAATAAACTTTACCTGCCACATTCATGTTTGAACAATAATATAAATCACTATAAGCTGTCTTTGTAAAAGATGGCACCTAAAATTTGTAGTTCATTAATATAACATCATAGGAGTCTATAGTAAGAAAGATTAAAACCTGTGGTCCTGCCGCAGGAAGCTGATCAATGTAAGAAGTTGAGGTATACTGATTTGGTGGAGTTGTAGGTATTGGCATGAGCCCATGCTGCTGTTGTATAGACCGAAAATAAGGCACTTGCGATTTTGAGAACTGTTCTAACCTCCTGCTTCCACCTTTAGTAAAACAGTCTTCAACCTTTAACCCGTTACCTCCAGTCGACAAGGACAAGGACAAGAAGTTGAAATTCTACAGAATATGAAATATAATCATCAGAGCATGAGGAAGAGGGGACAAGGGGAGACATCATTACCAAAAACACTCATAAGCTTACTTGCTTTTGAGGATCACATTTTGCAGGCATCGGAGGATCCTTAGAGAGTGATATGTCAAGATAATGGCACTGTTGTTGAAGAATACCATTTTTAGTTTCAGGGAAAATGTCCAAACTAGCAGAATGAACTGTTCTAACATCAAAACTATTTCCATTTCTCATCCCATTCGAGTTTTGTGCTTTGATTAGAACTCCACATTTTGATCCTTGGTTTACTCTGGTTTGGTGACATTCGTAACGCTCAGATTCTTTGGCACCATGTTTTTTTGGAACTTCTAAACTCCGGATGAGCTGACTAATGTGAACATGAGCTGCACAACTCTTCCATGACTTTTTATGAACAACAGCTTCGGAAATCTGCATCATCATTAAATATTTATTATTGGAAAAAACTAATAGGCGTTTGAGTGGAGTGCATCGACTATGATGAAAAACTTTTTAATCATGCAAAACAACAACACTAAGCATGAATTTTTAGTTCCTTACCTTCCCACCAGAAGAACAACTTTCCATCAAATCGTGTTTGGAGTTGCAAATAGCAGCATTCAGCCAATTTGGAGCTTTAGCGGCAGCAGAAGACCTTAAGAAAAAAAATCCATCGAATTTGGATAAGCAGAAATGAAGGGGGTGGAGGAAATTAGGCTACATAACAAGGTCAAAATGAAGTTAAGGAAAAGAAATTTACTGCAAACAAGAAGCATTAGTCGCAGCAGATGCACTCTGTGTCGAGCCTGGCAATAATGTTAGACCTTCTGTGAAAACAACCAAAGATGTCTAGATATTAGCCAAATGATGAAATACTTTAGTCATCACCCAAGTAAGAAAAATCACTTCTTGTAACAACCAACGATCAAAATTCTGTCCTCGCATACCGTTTTCTCTTTGATAATTGATTATATGTTGTTCTTGCTTACAATCAATGCCTCCGACCTGAAACGTAAGTTGATAAATAAGACACCGGTCATACTAGCGCTAGCTTGTAAAAACAAGAGTTCTAAAAGCAAACTGTAAAAGACAAAACAACTACCTTCTCATACTCCACATCTACTTTTCCCCCAATATGTGAAAATTGCGATTCTGTGGACACATTTAATCTGCAAATATGATGACAAAACACAATAAATAAATATGAAAAAGAATTTGAAAATAGAGATTTCACACAATGCAACTTAAAAACTACACACCCCATTTCAAGAGACAATTCAGAGTCATGCACTTCAATTTTGCAACCATTTTCACTCTTAACCATCATAGGCACACCCTGCAGATTTACTTTTGGAGCAGTGCTTTGAGTTGCCGTCAAATTATCTGCACTCCCAGTTAAATCATTGTCCTCAACACCAATGGTTTCACTTGAACTAATTTTTGCTGCTCCCATAGACGAACTTTCAGGAATAAGATTAGTATCTTCAACAGCTTCTGAGGCTAAAACACATGACAAATAAAAATATAATCAGAAATTCATAAAACAATAATTATTATTATTATTAGTAGTAGTAGTAGTAGTATTAATTAATAATAACTAATGAAACCAATGTGATAGAGAGAATAAATAACCTTGAAAAGTAGCATTAGTACTCTCCTCTTGTTCTTGTGAAACCGAATTCTTAGGTAACGATTCGCGGTCTACTGCATTCTCAGCATTGAAACCACCATTGGTAGGAAACATTCCAGCCAAAGCATAGAGAGTCTCTGCAACCTCTTGCTCATCTTTTGTGATAGGCCCAAGCACAATTTGTTTCTACAAAAGCAAAATTACATGAAATTTAAAAAATAAAATAAAAAGATAAAAGGATAAAGTTTAAATCATAGTAATAAAGAGGTTAAGTAATTCTCACTTTGGTTTTCTTTATGCTATCTTTTTGAGGAGATTCTTCTATTCTTTGGAACTTATGGTTCAACTTTTCTGAATCAGTTAAAACGGATTTGCGACCCCGTTTCTTCATTGCTGATATTATCAATTAATAAAAATCGCAACTTTTTCATAGGCTAAAAAAACAAAAACAAAAACAAAAGAAGAATTATAAAAGCGAGCTCAATATGAAAAATGGTACCTGAACGTATTTTACGGGGAACAGAGGAATGATCAACGGCATTGCATTCATTGAAAACCTACAAAATGAAATAATCAATAACTGTTAGTTAGTATGTTTTGAAGAAGAAGAGAAAAAAAAGTTGAAATATGTTTGGTAGAAAAGAAAGAACCTTTTTGGGAAGGTTGAATTTGTGAGAACCGGAGAGATTGCAACCCATTGATAATGCTTCAGCTACAGCACTTAAGCTTCTCACCTTGTCTTTCTTTGTTTTTTTCAAACCTATGATTTATCAGAAAAGAGAAGAATAAAATGAGAAGAAGGAAGAGAGAGACAAGGGAAAAGAAGGTTAGAATAAAATACCAGATTGTTGTTGTTTTTTGTTAATGTGTCGTTTTGTGTCGCCACGCTTCTTCTTGTTGTTCTTCATTTGAAAATAATCACCTTATTCGTCTCATCCATTCCAATTCTACAGGTTCTGACTGAAAAACAGCAATGAGAATGAGAATGAGAATGAGAGTGTTTATGTTAAAGAAGAAAAGGAAAAGATAAAAGAGAAGGAAAGTAAGTAATGTTGTGCCTTGCGTTCAGAGAATCAGGTTCTTTTGTGAAAATAAAGAGAAAGAGAGAGTTAAATGTTAAACACTCACTCACTCACTCACGTGAAAAGAAAGCTAAAGAAATAAAGGAAGCCTCCTCTCATTTGTCTTGTCCGTGAGGTTCTATTATTACTTATTTTCTTAATTATAATTTACATTGTTTTAGCATGATCTTCTTCTCCTCCTATTCCTAATATCTCAAAATGCTCAAAAAGTCAGTCCACTTCTTAATGGGAAAAACAAGAAAAAGCATGATCAGATTAACTCGTGTCGTGACTTTCAATTGAAACCACCAGTACCCCACACACACTCTCCTTATGTGTTCTGTTTATCAATTTACTATTTAATAAATTATCACTTTTTTTATTAATTTGGTTTTAAAATATTAAAATTAACTCAAATATCCTTGAAAGTATAACATTCATTAAAGATTAAATTGATAGATAAAATAAAGTTTAAAGAAATTTTAGTTGATTTTAAAGACTAGATTTAATGTTTATTGGACTCAACTCATTCTCAAACTCGCTTAATTAATGTCCTCTACCATAGCATGAAATGTTGGATTACACTTACTATCCTCCACATCTGTCAAATCCTATCGATGCTTTTTTATTGGAGAATGTTATCCAGTGTCTTGGGGCATTGGTTAAGAAGTCAAAAGAAGTAAGATTTTATTAAAAACTGATGTAACAATTAGTTGGTCAAAAGTAACGGTTTATATTTCCAAAACAATTTTTCTACTTTTGGATTCCTTAACCAGTGCTCCGGGGGCACTCGTTAACAAAACCCTTTTTTATTTCACTTTTGGGTTGCTAGTTGTTACTAAATTAAATAAAATTTGACCAAATTAAGAAATGTAGTTGATCTTGAAAGGAAAAAAAAAAGAAACTTATTCAATTTAAGTAATTTTAATAAAAGATTAAATAAATTATTTAAAGAATTGTTTTAACAACATTCCTTAAATATCCGGTTACACCTCAAAATGATTAAAATTATCCTTAAATTAAACCTAAATTTCCGATTGTTAATCATCTTCTCTCATTAGTAGATTCATAACCCATTATCTTCTAAAATTATAACTAGTATTAGGAGTCGTATAATTATTATTAAGTCGACCATTTTAATTAATGTTGAGGCAGAATGCACTAATATTGCAAAAAGGAGATAAGCATGTGGATGGCATATGAATCTTATATCTCCCAGTACCACCCCGGGCCGTTACAATGGTGAAGAATGCACTATGAAATTTGTGTGAAACTGGAAAGCTGGTCTTAATTCGTGTCTTTCCGCTGAGATCTCAGCTCTGCGTTTTTATGCTTCCTTTTTCCTTGTGTGTAAGACCGTTCCTATGAAATTTGTGGTCCAGTTCTCAAAATAAAGAGAGGCTCCTAAAAAAAACTCAATTTTTTTTAAAGAGCAAAAAATGTTTATAACATTTGTTTTGTTTTATTTTTTACGAAAAATAATTATAATTTTGTTGTTAGAACTTTTTTATTTTATGCTATAAGTTTGGGCAAAAAAATAACATGAATAAATGAAAAGAAAAAAAAAGGTTCTAATGTGTTTGTTAATAAAACAGAACAAAAAAAAAAGAATTTAAAGAAAAAAATATTAATCCTGGGTGGGAGTTGAACGAAAAACCATGGGAGAATCAACACAAATTGCAACTGCTAAAGAATGTATGCAAGTTTAGAAATCTTTAAGCGTTAATACTATATAGTTACTTTAACCTACATCATAAAAAAAAAAAAAAAAATTGGCTAAAGCCGGCAGGGGACAGATTGGCTAAAGCATTCATAGCTTCAGCAACTATTTGAGTGTCTAAGCCAATATCAGACATGTCTTCTGTACGTGCTACACTAGAATAAATATCAACACCGCCTCGTGCGGCACATGACTCAACATACAACTCCTTGAGAGAGTTATTATTGTCAGTTGCCATTGTTGATTCTTGGACTAAATTCTCATCACATTGATTACTTGCACTATAGTTTCCTTGGTTCTCATCACATCCATTACTTGCACTACATTTTCCTTGGTTCTGAAGACGAATTGATCCTTCAAAAACTGAAAGATGCCTCAAGTTTTTTTTACAGAAAATACCAGCTTCTTTTAAATTTTGATCACTGTCAGCCCATTTGAATGGGTCTTTATCTTCACTTTGCGTTTGAGCTTTAAATTTCTTAGCCAGACTAATTGATCCTCTGGCACTCGAGACTTGAGGTGACTTCTCCATTGCAATCTTTCCATTTTGAAATCCATGAAATAGATCCACATCTATATGTGACAAGTATTGATCCACAAAGCCTAGTGCAACTACGGTTGGTGAGTGAGTATCATATGACATAGCAGGTAGATATTGATGGTTGTTGTCATCAAAGCTCTCAGCATCAATTGAAGATCCTTTGTCACCTTCAAGCACATTATGTTTTCGAAAATTCAATCATTCATGAACTTTCTAGAAACATATACTCGATAAACTACTTACTTATATGGTAAGTCAATGCAAGAATAATTAAAAATGCCAAAAACAGCCTCTTAAGTCCTAATGTTAAAATGATGATAAACAAACATATACCAGTAATAGATTTCCCACAAGTGGTGCCATTTGATTTTGAGTTTGCTTGCTCACATGGTAGCTTAGGCAATCTCTTCTTGAAGAGCACCGAAGAATTGTTTATCACTGGACCACTTTCATCCTCAAGAAATCTTTCACCAACAGTCACTTTGCCTGTATTATTCATTTCTTCGTCCTCGCTATCAAGCACCACTTCTGTCTCATACTCACATACTGTACCAGTTATCACTTATCATATCCTCTACAGGCTCTGAAATCTGAATCCTCTACAATCTCGGTATTATTCAGATCGAGATTTTCCAACCCAATTTCAGTGAATGGACCGTTGATCACTAAGGTGTCCTCAAAAAGCTCGGTTTCCTGATAATTCTCATCGCTATTTGCATCATTAACTTCATCTCCTAATCACATTGAATCAACATTCTTATCAACCTAACAAAGTTCTATCTATATAATAATATTCCATAATAGTCATCAGGAAGAAACATAAGCAATAATATTCGCAATCTATGAAGCACATACACATATACATATATCAGACACGACACTGACACAGACAAGTCGACATCAGTAAATATTTGAAAAAAGAATTAATTGAATGTAATCACATGCATCGGTGTCGTGTCAGTTGTCGCTTTCCATCAGATCAGAAGTGTTGGTGCTACGATGTTCACAATTACTTCTTAATTTTTACATTTTTCAAACACATATTTCACATTTTTCAACTCAACCTGTTGCATTTTTTACAATGCAGTAGCCAGTAGCACACTACGGATGATATAATAAAATATCGATTAACTACATTAATCTCTATTTTAGTTTCTGATTAACTTACAATTATGAATGAGATTGATCATGGATGTGCTTTACTTCCATCACAAATAGGCATAATAATTCGAAACAACATTCAAGACAAAACTACAATACATTCAGAGAAACACTGTTTTTAAATAATTTCAAATTGCACAGAAAACGAGAAAATTGAATACAGTAAATAGAATAAATAAATGAAAGAAATAGAAGCGTTAAAGAATCGAAAACTACCAAAAGGTGCAGATGAAGGTTGAGCGTACGCCATTGGATTGAGAAATCCTTTGGTTCTTTTTTTTTTGCTTGAAATTACAGTGTAAATGGATGATAAATTTGATGAGAGTGAAAATGAAGTAAAACCCTAACACTGATGATGAAGGTGAAGATGGAAAAGCGATGAATGAAGAGGGGCAAATCAAAATTATTGGGAATATATGAAGTGGAGATTTCAGTTTTGGCGGGAAAAGTGATTGTCATTAAAGAGTAATTAACAAACAAATGCGAGAAAAAATAACAAACGGGCATTTGGTCTAGTGGTATGATTCTCGCTTAGGGTGCGAGAGGTCCCGAGTTCAATTCTCGGAATGCCCCTTTTGCATTTTATTCTATTCATTTTTATTTCACACTGCATTAAGCACTTCTCACAGTATCAAGTGAATTGCATTTTCACTGACAAAAGGTTTTTTTTGTTTCATGGATGGATATGGATCTCATTGATCATATTGCCACCCCTAATTGCAGTATCTTTTTCTATAACAGCCATTGAAAGTCACTTTTTTTTTTCTCTAATTTTTATTTGTCTTATAGGGATGCAAGGAAAAAGGTCAGAGACTCAAACTACATTACACTCCAGTGTATGAGATCTGATTCATTTTGGCAGAAAATCATGTTAAGAATTTGTTTGAGGTTGGTTTCACACCTCATTTTTATGCTTTCACCTTTTCTCTATTTTAATTTACTTTCTCAGCTATCTATACTTTCAGTTGATGATTAAAAAAAATTAAGTATAAGATGTTCTGCTTGTATTTTTCCAGTTATCTACTATTAAATATCTTTCAACTTCTGTAGTGTTAACTTGGTTAATCTTGGATGCATATATGAAGTTTTGTGAATATGTTTTCAGCTTACTGTGTTTCTGCTAATTATTAAAAACAGAAAAAATCTTCCCTACTCAGACTGGAAGGTATGGCCTAACAAGCCTTCAGTTTCTGTCTTTAGTTTACATTTTCCTTTTCTATTTATCCATAGGATGGCAAACTGTTATTTATTCTGATAAAAACTTGACTGTTTTATTGATTTAACGACCATGATATAGTACTTAGTCATTAGATTGATCAAACGACCGAGGTTAGACCAAAGAAACCACAGAGGATGATCAAATGATGCTCAACATTAAGTAAATATTATCATAAGGATCTTTGTTGTTTAATGTTAATGCCTTTCATTCACGTTTGATGTGGTGGTCAGGAAGCTACAAGACAAGGTAGCACGGATAACTGGGGGAGCTAGTGGAATAGGAAAAGCTGCAGCAACAAAATTCATCAATAATGGAGCAAAAGTGATTATTGCTGATATCCAACAACAACTTGGCCAAGAAACTGCAAAAGAACTAGGACCTAATGCTACCTTTGTAACTTGCGACGTCACAAAAGAATCAGACATATCAGATGCAGTTGATTTCGCCGTTTCTGGATACAAACAACTTGATATCATGTATAACAATGCAGGGATACCCTGCAAAACTCCTCCAAACATTGTTGACCTCGATCTAGAATCGTTTGACAAAGTCATGAAAATAAATGTTCGCGGCGTTATGGCTGGCATCAAGCATGCAGCGAGTGTAATGATCCCGCGTGGAACTGGATACATTCTATGCACTGCCAGTCACTGGTGTGGTTGGAGGGATGGCGCAGCATACATACTCTGTATCCAAGTTTGCGGTTATAGGCATTGTTAAATCCATGGCTTCAGAGCAATCCTGGCATGGAATCCGAGTCAATTGTATATCGCCTTTTGCTATCCCTACTCCTTTTGTCATGAGCGAAATGGATCAGATATATCCACATCTTGATTTGCAACGACTTGTAGAAATTGTTCGTAATGTTGGTGTCCTGAAAGGAGCGAATTGTGAACCCGATGATATTGCTAATGCTGCACTTTACGTTGTATCTAATGATGCTGGGTATATCAGCGGGCATAATTTGGTTGTGGATGGAGGTTTCACATCTTTTAAGAATTTGGAGTTTCATGCACCAGATCAAGTGCATTAGAAAGATATTCTGCTTTCAATTTTTAAAGCTTGTTTAAAGGGGTGGATTGAAAGAGCTTATTTAGATTTGTATAATAATAATAATAATAATAAATATATAAGGTTGGAAAAGCAAAACTAATTAAAAATAGCTCATTATATAACTATATGGTGATTTCAGCTTATTTTACTAATTTCTCCAAGATAACTTACAATAACAAATTATTCATAACTTGTTCGGAGTTTACCTTTATTCCCTATCTGATTGTAGAAACATCTTACACATAAGGCTTTATACAATAAACATTTAAAGTTATCAATGAACTTGTCGATCCAAACATCCCCTTAAAGTTGAGTCAAATTCACCTTTTCGATGCTCTTGACACATCATGCCATGTGAGTAGCATCTCTGAACAGGGTTAGTTCCATACCAAAAGGTTGGATGCCAATTCAAGGACTAAAAAAGCATGCCATTTGAATCCAGTCTGTAGGGAAAACAAGAGTGACTGAAGCTCTCAGAGCACTCTACAGTTTGATTGTAGATAGATAAAATGACTTCTTAAAAAGTAATATTAAGGAGGTGGTGGTGGAACTTTTATTTTTATCAAGAACAAGTACAAATATCCTTCTCCTAATAAAGTTAGAAATTTGTGAAAGTTACTGATAGTGATCAAATCCTATACATTAGTTCTTCAAAAATAGGAACATAAAGAATACCATGGCCGCCGTAAGCTAGCAGCTTAACTAAAAAACTGATTTTCATATCATTCAACATTAAATAATGTATACATCTATATGTATTTTGAAGAAAAACAGAAGAAGAAATGAGACATCTCATTCTGTTAAATGAGCGACAATTTCATAGTTGCTTAATATAACATGTCACTGATGAATCAAACTTGAAGACATTAAAATTGTTGTAAAGTGATCTAGCCTATTATTATTTATGAAAACAAAAATACTAAATTCAGTGTTGTGAATTTTAAGGAGAAATAAATTGGAGGCAATGGATAATTGGCCTGTCTTTGTTTAACTGTTGTCTTGCGTTTCAGTACACATTAGAATAGAGATCTATCTATAAAAGAAGTGGATTAGAGTCCATACTCCAGAGTCTAGACTTCATTCGACACCTCAGAATTTATTAACTAGCGAACATGTCTTGCAAAGAGGCATACATGACTCATAAATCAATTGTATAGATTACATCAAAATACAAACCACTGTGACGTATTTCCTACTACTTGGTTGCAGGTTGGTCACCAAACTTCCTCTCGGCTGGTTTGGTAAATGGGTCCTGGAAAGTACAATAAAAGACGTAAATTACAATCACATTATATTTAACTCTTTAGGGAAAAACACAACCAAAATATTGTGGATAGGAGAGACATAACAACTTCAAAACATTAGCATATAAACCATTCGAAGAACTGTTATTGTTCATCTAAGCAACCTCACCTAGCAGAATAACAGTTATTGTTCATCTAAGAAATGGATAGTCCTTGCATTGGACCTTACTAATAGTGTGTTTGGTTGGGCGTTACTATACAAAATCTCACGTCCCAATGCTCATAAAACGTGAAAATACAATTGAACAGCATAAAATAAAATCAAGAACTGAGTCCCTATTTGGATTGGCTTATTTGAACTTATTACCTGGCAAAGCACTTGTAAGGCTGTTGAGAAGAACTTATAAAAACAACTTATGACAAGTTCATAAACTGTCTTCAGCTGATTTCATCTAGCTATCCAGAATAACTTACAGCTTATACAAAAACAGTTTTTCTTTGTGGCTTTGCTGTAAATTTGGGTTGATGTTCTGTGATTAAAGCGGAGCTTTGGGCAGTTGTTTGGAGTCTACAACTTGCAAAGGAGAAAGGGACAGATCCTCTATTAGCAGTTAATGCCATCAACTCAGGTCGTGTGTTGACCCACGCTTGTCACGGTTTGGTCAGGATGGTTGAGGTTTTGAGGATTTGATGGTCAATTTTGATCATGTCAGAATTAACCATGTTTTAAGAGAAGGCTAACCAAGTGGCAGACAGTCTAGCTAAATTAGGTCCCTTTTTTTTTGAAACAGCTAATATTATTCTCGATGAGATGTGCAAGATGCACAAAAACTCGCGGAAGGAGCCAAAGATGGCTAAAACCAAGGCGCCGTATATAGGCGGAACACCTTCTAAAACACCTTAAACCCACAACCTTACAAACAAATAACCAAGAGGCCAGGCCAAAAATCAAAACAGCATCACGACAGTACAAATTGTGAGGCTGGAATATACTTACAGCAAGAAGGAAAGCATTACTTAATTCTATGCAATACTTAATTCTATGCCCAAGAAACTAGCTACTGCTCCCTAAAAGCCCAAGAAAGAAAACACATACCCCTGCCTCACTATCAGCACCAAATTGATGAAAATCTACCAACAAGGCTACCACACTTCCAGCAACTCCCCAGGATACCAACACAAAAACGCCCACAGCAGAAAACAGCAGCACAGACAAGCCAAAAAAGGCTCCTCCGCAACCGATCACTATGACAGCTTCCCCTCCAAATGAGTAGGAGTAGGGATTAGCCAAGGCACCTACATCAAAAAACCCCTACAGCAAACTATTTTCTCAACAGGCAATCATTTGGATTCCAACTCCATTCGTAGTACAGACAAGTTGGAATTTTTAGTCTATCCAAGCACCACCGCCACGAGAGCACTTTAATATCCTCCACAATAGACTCCACATCTTTCGACTCATTGTTGAAAATAATTTGACTCCTAGCTTGCCAAATACCCCAAATCATTGCGTGCCATATAAGCCTAAGACCTCTCCAAATCCTCTTACGCCATATAAATTAGGTCCCTTCTAGAATGTTTATGTCCATTGCTGCGTTTATTTCTAACTCTCTTTTGTGGGACGCTCACTTTGTAATCTTCCCAAGGGGATTTTAATTTAGTTTTTCTTCCGGTGGGCCTTATGCTATGTACTTACGCTATAAACTGCAAATTTAGGTACTTATATATCTAAACAGGGCCTAAATCAAAGACTAAATCAAACACGGTTCTCTTGTATAATCCTCCTATCTTAGTGACTAATCCTAATATGCAATACATTAAGGGATTAAATCACTCCTTCCATAACTAAATATTAAAACTATGCTTAGACTTCAGCTAGAAAATTAATCAGCAACGTGAAATAACTTAATTAATCAATAAAATACTTGTATGCAACAAGCTATTGCAATTGAAATAATACAAGTTTGCTTACCTCAAGGGAAAAAAATAACCAATAAAATACATGTTACTACACCCAAATCAAGCTCAGTAACGTGTTTTAAATTCCTTGGAGGAGAAAATCCTAGCGTTAGGGAGCAATCAAACAAATGAATTTTCCATAAATACATAACGAAGAAGCAAAACTAATCAACATGACCCGGAATTTCAGCTTCATTCAAACATAAAAAAGAATCAAATGATCATAATTAATGGCAGATAACATAACGAAACAACCCAAATTACACAATTTCAATGACAAATCTCAAAATCCAACCCTCACAACCCCAAATGAAATTGATTAAATTACTGGAAACCCAGATCATGAATCATCATTTACATCTATAAAAATCAATCTTTTTCAACAAATATAAGCACGGATGAATCAACCGCATAAGAGGGGTGAATGAGAGAGAGAGTTACATTCTTGACCAATATGAAGTTGGCGACGGCAACAGTGGCCACCACGCCAGCGACGAGAGCCGTCGGACCTGTAAGGAGACTCCACCTCCGATAGATCATCGTTTTATATTTTATTTGGAATGTTAATTTGCATGTAAATATATTCACAATTTCGTGTGATACCTACAGTTCTACATACAAAATAAGCACTTTTTATTACTAGTAAAATATTTTTACATTTTTCGGTCATAATTAAGCAATTGAATTCGATTGGTTAACGAGTAGAGCTCTTTTTCCTAAAAAATGAAGAAGTAACACAAAAAAAAAAATTCGTTATCATTATCATTTTCAACTCTTGCAAAATTCTTTATCAGCATTTTAAATCCTTATAAAAAAATTCATCAGCATTTTTGGTCTCTAATAATGCTAAAGAAAAATGTTACAAAGACTAAAATGTGTGTTTTTTTATAGAGACTAAAAACATAATTCTGAATATTGATACGGAACATATACTTAATTAACCCTTATTTTTATAAGTTGTGTTTTAAAGCCTTTTATAACTAACTTAATGGCTATAAAGTCACGTGAATAAACAATGAATTTGGATTCCGAACTCTGGCTCCTACATATCGTAAAATTTGCCAACCGAGCATGCTCACAATAACTAAATTATTGTTTTTTTCTTTTAAGTAACTAAATTATCACTTTTAAGATGTTAAAGATTGAATAGATGATTTTCCATATATTTTAAATATTATATTGACGAATTTCATATACTTAAAAAAATGACAAAATAATTTATTTATTATATTTATATAGTTAAAGAAATATTTTAAAAACCATGGTCAAATTGACGAGACCTTCAGACCAAGGTTCAATAAATAAATATAAAAATATAGTCTTGTTCATAATTAATAGGACTTATTTTTCTTTTGATATTTTCTTTTTTTCCATCTTCCGAGCTTCTCGTTATATGAGATGCCGAAGAATCAGCTATTATTTTTTTAAAATTACGTTAACGGAGGAAAGAATTGAAAATCAAAGTCTAATTCCATTTATGTCGATTATAGACAAATACATTTTAATTTTAAGATAGTATTCTATATACTCTTTACTATTTTCTAGGAGTTAATAAAACCTTTCGCAAATGATCGAGAAAGATTACTTTTTTAGGTCAAGAGGTCAACGGTGAAGATGTTATTGATTGTGAACCAATATTGAGTTATAACCCTCCGCATTTTCATTTTTACCTCGTTTCGATTATATAATCTAAACTAAAAAATACATTATGGATTATATAATGCAAATCATGCTTCAAAAACCCTCTCTCATTTCAATGGTTACTGATTTTGTCCTAAATTTCTTCCAAACTAATGGGACTAACCCATTTGCAGTACCAACAACAAAATTCATCTAGCCAAACCATGTTTCTAACAACTACCCATACATAGTGAATTTCTTCCAGAACAACAACGATGTAAATTGTTTTGGACAGCATTTTAAAGAATAAGAAAAGAAGAACGAGATTGTGATTATGACATTTAAAAATGATGATCCAATATGGTTTGTTGATTTTTATTTTAAAAAATGTTTTTGTGGATTTTCTATTGGCGTTACTGTCTCGAGAATGTTGGTGAAAAATTGATGTTTTGTGTTCGGGTTGAAGGGGGAGAATGGAGTTGTGGTGATGGTGGTGGTGTTTTGATGGTGAGAGGAAGTTCAATGGTATAAAAGGTGAGTTTTCAAGGACAGAAGATGTTGAAGAATGTATGAACATTGAAGAGTTTATCGATTTGAAGAAATTTTTATTACAATAAATTTTTTTATACAATTCCAAAAAAAATAATATCAAAACAGTCCATATGAAAATTTTCAATCAAAACAATCCTCGTTAAAATTTCGATCAAACTCGTCCTCACATACGTGGAAACTTACTTAGCACTTCACGTCACAAACTAACGTTACATGCGTTAACAACAAGACTTGACACAGAGACTAAGTCGATTGAACATTATAAAATGCAGGGACCTTCTAGTTATTTCGGTTAATATGTGGATGAAATTGATTAATTGGATGAAATGATAATTTTTTTATCAGTAGATTATAGTATTATAGAATTCACTAGAGGAGGGTATTATAGTATTTACATTAGAGTTTTATACTCGAGGTTGGGGAATCTGCAAGGCGGGGTACTTCCCCGATCCTCATCCCCGAAATGCTAATGGCCTACATAATTCAACAAGCGGAAAGAAGAAAAAAAACTATTTTGAATCATTGTGTGTCAAATGAGATGTACAAGTGCAGTATTTATAAACAACTTCCCTAAAAAATTGTATTTATAGACAACTACTCCTACCGGCTAAATCAACATGGCCTACACAATTCAACCTCATTTGACTATTTTCGCAGATAATACGTAAATACTATTGTTGATAGGTGTACGTGACACCCCACATTCATCCCCATCTCGCAATGTTTTTTGTTTTCCCTATCCACATGTGCTACTTTGCTTCAAAATATTCCTCTATGAAGATATATGTTTCATTTGTTGGGTCAGTGAGGGGAGTCTAGACACCACATTTTTACCCAAAATCTTAAGGTAATGGGTTTATGAGTCCTCTTACTATAAGGTGTTCAACCTTTACTTTTCTATCCGATGTGGAACATATAACTCACACTTGCACACAACATCATTATGGTGCTAGAAACACGTAACAAGAGAAAAATGTTCTATTGTCAAGTTTTATGTACTTTTTACCGCGTCTGTCATTCTCTCGACATGTGTTAACCTTAATGAACTTGAGAAAGATTCGCCTATATCATATTTGGTTGTCTTGGATTCGACTATCCTCTATTCAGATAAAGGGAATTCGATTGACCGTAAATTTGACTATTTTCGTACACAGTCAACACTTAACTATTTTTAAATGTAAGCAACACATAAAGAAAATAAATAGTAATTCCTAAATCAAAATATTAAAGTAAAATAAAAAATCACATCGTCTCATAACGCTTTAAGGAATTTCATCAACCCCAAGCGATCTGAGGTTTGGTACTTTACTCTCTTATGACTTCTTCTTCATGTTGGAGTAGCAAGTGACAATATATGTTTTTTTTCCTATTGCAACCTCGATTTTTTTAACAAACTTGTAGCAAAACCTCATTAAAAGGGTAACAATGTTAACATTTAAAAATGTAAAAGACAGAAATTAAAACGAAAATTAACTAAATTAATACATGAAATTAAGTTACGAAACGTGGGAGTAATTTTGTCAAATAACAATCACAAAAATGGATTGAAACACATTCTAACTACATAATTGGAGCATACTTTAAAAACATATATATATATATATATATTTTTTTTACGGAACACATATCAAAATAAATTGCGGAGCAAATTCTAATACCGCATACAAATTACACAAAATTGTATTGGGCTCTCATATGTTTGGAAGTTATACTTGAGCCGAGTCTTTCTCTCTTCCTCTCCTTTGATCTTTAGTTTTATAAATTATACTCGAGTCTCTCTGACCCGAACTGATATTTAATCAACGATCACAATAATATGTGGATGGATCATCATAATCATCTCTGAACTATTTCTGAATTTCATAGATTTTGCATGATGGATCTCACGTCATTTGCTATATTTTTTGCATCCGCGGCAGATCCATAAAAACCTCTCCTTGATAGTCCAACACAATACAGACCATTCTTTCCCTTCCAATGAATAGGGTAATTTGGCTTGGGAATACCATCATCATTCAAAAGGTAATCATCCCCCTACCAAAATATGATTAATTAGTTTATATATAAAATCTAACATATATCAATGTATATATGATCACATTTCTTTTGGTTTATACATTTCCCATTTTCATGTAACATATATTAAAATAAATAGTCTTACTAACTTGTGCCTAAAAAAACTATCTTTTTTGTCAAAAACAAAAAAACTTGATAAGGAATCGACAAATATGCAACATGTCTTGTAAAAAACTATTTTTTTTAACTTTACAAGAAATAGAAACTTTCGATCTAACTTTCATTTTACCGTTGTTGCTCTTGCTGTTGTTGATGTTGACAATTCATCATCAAAAGAAAATCTAATATTTTACTAAAAATAATATTTAATACAATTAAAAATTTGATTAAAATGATCTAATAAGAAAATTTCCAAACCTTGAGCCACTTGTGGGTTGATCTCTTGAAGCCGGTGCAGAAAATAATAGAGTCAAAAGAGTGTAATTGGCCATTTTGGAAGAGGACATTCTTGCCACTTACGCAGTCTATTTCCGCTGGCAAAACCTAACGTAACACACAACACAATGTCCATTCATCACGTCACAACAACAACCGCAATTATATTTCTGCACTTTTCAAATATAAACTCATTCATGTACTAACTCAATACTATATGTGAATTTATATCGTTATTCATTATCTGAATCAAAATTATTCTTGGAACGAGCTACTTTACGGGAGCGAATTGACATTTGAAGTCAGTTTTCATCTTTTTAGTAAAATGACATTGAACCTTGTTTACAGTTAGATAACCTCTCAGTTAAATAATTTTGTTTATGCAAATAAATACCCCATCTAAATGTTATTTTAGGTACCGTTCATAAATTCAAAAATATTGCAAATTTCATATCTAATATAGAAATTACGACTATTTTTTATAAAATTACCTATGATAAATATAAATTGGGTAATGCTAACCAGTGCCCAAGACACTAGTTAAGAAAGTCAAAAGAGGAAGCATTTAATGCATTGATTACACAACTTTGAGTGCAAATATTACCCATTTTTGAGTCACTAATTAAGCATTTAATACAAATATAACTATATTTGAATTTTTAACCGGTGCCTTAGGATACCGGTTAGCATGACACATATAAATAAAGAGAATTAAAAATAGAGAGTGTAATAAATAATAAATAGTAAAATAAAAAAAGAAGCATCAATGTTGAATAGATTGATATTGTAAAATGAAGTATAAAAAGTAAGACTTTTTCTTCTTAGAATGACATATATTTCGAGTGTAGTAATAATATTTTATTCATAACATTTAAGAGAAGAATTTTGTTAACATACTCTAATTTTTCATAAGATGTATAGTGTTAATTTGTAATTTAAAACAAATCAATTTAGTAGAAACAACCAATTTAGACCTTAAACTAACACCCTTTCACCCTTAAACCGTTAAAATCAAAGGTTAAATATATTTTTAGTCCTTACAAAATCACAAATTGTCAAGTCTAGTCTCAATATAATTTTAATGGTAATTTTAGTCCTCCATAATATCGTAGTTTGTAATAATTGTCTCTATTTTAACAACACTTTAAAAAAACATGAATATTTTTAGTCCTTCAAAATAGTCTATGTAAAATGGAAATAGGGATTAAAAGTGAATAAAGTTTTTTTAAATACTAAACTTGAAAGCTTATAATTTTGTAGAGACTAAAAACATATTTAACTCTAAAATTAAATATCAACTAAAAGTCTAGTTTCATCCATCAATGTACTGCTTCATTTAACTTGTTTAAGGACCAAATTGATGTATAAAAGTATTACTCATGAATTTTTTTAAGGGTTAAATATGTTTTTGGTCTCTATAAATACACCAACTTTTTGTTTTAGTCCCTCTAAAATTTTCCTTCAACTTTTAGTCCTTCAAAAAAATTTCATCTTTACTTTTGGTCCCTCTTTTAAAGTAAACTCATATGTAGAATTCATATTTTTGAATAAAATTTTGCAGAAAAATTCATAACATTATATGAATCTCTCCCAAAAAAATTAGAATTTTTTTAACAAAACACGAATTTAATATGAATTGTTATATTTTTTATGGTTAAAAATTCATATTAAATTTATGTTTTGTTAAAAAATTCTAATTTTTATTGGGAAATATTTTTACAATATTCTACACATTCATTAAAAATACTAAAATTAACTTAAAAATAGGGACCAAAAGTAGTAATTGAAAATTTTATAAGGACTAAAAGTTGAAGGAAAATTTTAGAGAGACTAAAACAAAAAATTAATATATTTATAGAGACCAAAAACATATTTAACCCTTTCTTTAATTCATCGTTGTTGCCTGTTTGGTTGCACGGTGGGTGCTTCCAAACTCACGTCTACAACAATGAAACACAATTTGATCATAAAATTTATGTTTGGCATTAAAAAAGGTAAATTGCTTCTGGATGCCAACCGCACGTTTACTTGACCCTAGTATTTGAAGCTTTTGCGGTGAACCTAATCAATTCTACACTTTATTTTTGGGACAATTCTACACTTTTGTTGAACAATTATATTAGTCCCAATAAATATGTTAACTTTTTGTTTTAATCCCTTTAAAATTTTCCTTCAACTTTTAGTTCCTATAAAATTTTCAATCACTATTTTTGGTCCTTATTTTTAATTTAATTTTTGTATTTTTTTAATAAAATTGTGTAGAAATTTGTAAAATATTCTAAAAAAAATTCCTTAAAAAAGTTAGAATTTTTTAACAAAACACAAATTAAATATTAATTTTTAAAAGTAAAAAACATAAAAATTCATATTAAATTCATGTTTTGTTAAAAAATTCTAAATTTTTTTTGAGTGATTCTTATAGTATTTTGAATTTTTTTGGAAAATTTTATTAAAAAATATGAATTCTACATATGAGTTTACTTTAAAAGAGGGACAAAAAAATGAACATTGAAAATTTTATAGGGACTAAAAGTTGAAGGAAAATTTTAGAGGGATTAAAACGAAAAGTTGACATATTTATAGGGACCAAATACATATTTAACCCATTATATTATATAATATTTTAGTTTGTCTATTATGCCCTTGTTTTTTCCTTAGGCAACCATGCTTATTTTGTTTCCGTTATCATGGCTAACTATTTCTTGTATACAACCATGCTTCTGGTCATTTTTGTTTTACTCGCAAAATCGTGCTTATAATATGGATTTTATTTGGTAGAAAAATATGTATTTTATTTTGAAAGTTCGTATGATCTATACAAAATTGAAATTAATAACAGAAAATAAATTACAGAAAATAAATTTCATTAATTATCTAATTTAAATATTTTTTTTTTTAACATTCCGATTATCATGGGAAAGAGGCCCTGATATATTCCGGAGTTCAGCATCCGGAAGATGAGTTCAAATAATTATCTAAAATGAGAATGAGATATTTAGTTTTTAGTACAATTTAAAGGATAGTTTGTTCATTGCACATTTAAAATCAATTTTGATTCAAACTATCCAAACAACTTAAACTCATAGAATCAATTTTAAGTGAATGTATTCAAACATAAATCAATTCATACTAAACTCACTTTTTTACCAAAATCAATTCTCTCAAACTTAATTCTATCAAAATCAATTCTCACCGCCCGCAAACCAAACACATACATAACTTAGAGATCAAATTGATGATTGAAAGGTTGAACTTTCGAGTTACACCAAAGCAACCAATGCAATGCCAATTGTCTAACGTACCTTTAACTCTCCAGACTTAATTTTGTGAAAGGTTCCAACGTCAACAATAGGATACTTGCCGTACTTGACCTTCATATAAAAGGGACCCTCACTAGGCCTACCAACCCCATAATTCGTGACATTCCCGTAAACCATTTTACTAAGCATCACCATCACTGAATCCACCATCTCCATTGACAAATACTTCATCAGAAACAACCCCAAATTCAGCATGCCCCTTGACAAAATGTGAACCTACACATTGCATTGCATTCATTGTATGCACTTTATTTTAATTTATTTTTTACTATAAGTATATTTTAGCGTGACAGGCAAACTAACTAATAGTACTCTTTTATGCAATAGTTTAACCAAAGTTACATAATCAATCACAATCATATAATTTTCTTTACATCTATGTCTATGTATAATTAACAGCTAACAAAGAACAAAAAAAGCGCCAAATCAAATCCCTCAAACATGACATGATCGATCATCATAAATCATATCATATCATCATCATAATTATAAAAAGATCAAAGACTACACATTCATTCGGTCATTATATATCTATTCTATAAATAATTTTGTGCTAGCTATACGTGTTAAAATATTGAATATATAATTTCTTCTGTTTTTATACCAAATATCCGTGCAATTCTAAACAAAAATCTTTACTACCTTCCGTGGAGGGAATATGTAGGGAAACAAATAAAATGTCTCCAAAAATATTTGAGTATAATCAAATACAATTGAATCACCACCAAAAAAAAATCAAAAATCAAAAACAATTGAACTAGTAATGTTTAAAAAGTTTTTACTCGTTTCATCAACAACAAAAAGGTTTTTACCAAAAAAATCATTTGATTATGTTTCATCACAAATAGAGGTTTTTTTTTTTTTTGTTATGATAGATTACAAATACAGAGTAGGTAGGTATAAATTTGATGAGATAACTAAATTAAAATATAGAATTTGATGAAATAGATGTTGAAAAAAACAATTACCTTGCTTCGAACAACGATTGAAGTTTTAGCACCATGGTTGATAAGATCCAATGCAATTTCCATGCCAGAATTCCCAGACCCAACAACAAGAACATGCTGATCATCTTTAAACTCTTTCCCGCTCTTAAACCCAGTTGAATGAATCACTTTCCCAGTAAAACTCTTCAACCCTTCAATTTCAGGTATAAAAGGGTCACTAGTTTCACCACTAGCCACAACCAAAAACCTTCCTTCATATTCCTCAACCTCACCAGAATCCTTATTCTTAGCCTTCACCTTCCATTTCTCAGAACCTTCATCATACTCTGCATTCTCCACTGTTCTGTGATACAGAGGATTGATTTTGAAGTGAGTAACGTAGTCTTCTAAGTATTGTAAAAACTTTTGTTTAGGAATGTACGATGGAAAAGAAGGTGGGAATGGTTTGTGAGGAAGCTCGCAAAATTGCTTTTTGAGGTGAAGATGAAGACGATCATATGAATATTTTTTCCATAGTGAAGCAAAACAATTTTCTCTTTCGAGGATTATGTAAGGAATAGATTGGTTTGCTAAACATGCTGCAACAGAGAGACCAGAAGGACCTGCTCCAACAATTATCACTCTTTGATTCTCTTTCTCCATTCTTTCTTCTCTCTTTGTTTTCTTGATCCGTCTAATATTGTGTATATATATGGCTATTATGCCCCCACTCTCCTTGACTGCCACAGCCCACATTATGGGGTAATTCATGTCTAGAAAATGTTTTTTCTAACTAAATGACATCACCTAACTCAAATGATGTCATGCAACTCAAAAAATTGGTTTCTTTGCTTTATTTGCACGTGTATCTAACTTATCTATGTCATATTAGTTATAAAAAATGGTCTCTTTGCCTTATTTGCACATGTATCTAACTTATCTATGTCATGTCAATTAAACTATGCTGAGGTCTTTTGGGTGGGAAACGTAGAAGTACAACTATAGTTCCAATATCAATTTGTCATCTAGCAATCAATCACCTTACACTATTATCCATTTTTCTAATACAACCTTACTGCTGACGAGTGCTCCCGAAACACTCTTTGTAATCTTTAAATTGTAACTTTTTATAAAAATATATGTAATCAATATATTGAAAATCGAAATATTTAACTTTTTAATAAAATAATTTTTTTTCTTTCAAAAAAATAAAAAAAAATAATTTTTTCTTTTAAAATTCTTAAAAAGTGCACCAAAGATGCCCTTAACAAAGACCCTACTTTTTATTACTACCAAACACTTTCATCTCTTCAAACTTTTCCCTAACAACCGATCCTCTCTCATCTTTTTTATGGTAAATAACTCTTCTCCTTTCATAACTTTACTATTCACTTCACGGCTCTGTCTACGGTAGGAGACTTTGATAGGTCTCCTACCGTGCATCACCTTCTTTTTTTTTTGGAAAATCGTTAGATTGATAATAATATTGGATTATACTGTAGACCATATGCACTTGATAATTTTTCATCTGCTTCCACTCAGTTGATTACATGAGACAACCACAGTATTGGACCTTCCACTACCTCCCATATCCCTGTTCACTCACCCTCTTGAATCTCATGCTCTATTAACAACACAATTCAGGATAGATCTATCACTCATGTAAAAAACTTTTTTTTTTCCTTCATCATATACTATTAATATCTATCCATTCTCCCTTTCCATATTCCCTCTCCTCTCAACCCAGATTTAAAGCTACCATGAGCACCACCACTATCACTATCAGATCTAAAACCATTTCCATAGCCACCACCATGAGCACCGCCACTACCATATCCATAACCAGACTCGGATCCTGACCCAGACCCGGTTCCAAAACCAAAGCCATAACATCTATCAAAACCTGAAGGAGGATGCCCTGAACCGTAACCACACCCGCTTCAAGTTTACCGGTTTTTCCTCCTTAAACATTCAAGTTTGTTCTATGATCTTTGATATAAATGAAATTTT
>Ga0315914_1001692_pt1 | contig 33463 bp, 23 predicted proteins | sample MpolenodulesMG_FD_203920 | JGI IMG/M metagenome (GOLD analysis project Ga0315914, IMG submission 203920) | Medicago polymorpha root nodule microbial communities from Los Angeles, California, United States - elongated nodules | ecosystem: Host-associated > Plants > Roots > Nodule | place: USA...
ACTCCTTTGAATATCAATGAAAGTCTAGTTTTAATTCATATTACTTTATGTTTAATGCTTTTTGTATGTTTATCATCGACTACTAACCCTAACTTTATGAATACGCAAATTGATCTTAGAGATTGAATGACCACTAACCCTGGCTTTTGACTCTGATCTAGGTAATAGGTTTAACCTAAGTAATCAAGTTAGAAATAGATCATTATTAGGTTATGGCATAGGGATTAACGTTCTTTTAATACCTCCAACGGTTTCGAATTCACTTAAGAGATTAAGGGGTTGACACTTGCGGGGAGAATTCTAGGTCAAGAGCTTGGGTAGAATTATTTTGTTAATCTGTCGTTAAACTAGATAATCATTGCTTGAATTAGGAGTGCAAATTACCATAGGAGAGCTTCAGAGGATTCGAAGGTCTTAACCATACTTCTCGCTAATATTCTTAAAACCAACTTTTATTGTTTCATTTACGTTTACTTTATAAAAACCAATCCAACTGCCTAGGGCAACCTGAATTTAATACATCCCTTATTCTAACGGTTTTGCCGAGTAGAAATTGAAACAATCACTATGGATACGAACTTATAAATTTTATTACTTTGATATATTTTTAGTACACTTGCTAAAAGTTTATCACCCGGATCTAGATACAATACGGCACCGATACAAAAAAAAAAAATCAAGGATTATTTAGTATATTTTTTTAGTTTCTGAACTAAATCGAAGAGAAAATAATACTTTAGAAACTAAATTGATAACTTATTGAAAAATCTCTGAGTAAAATCGAGGTATCGTTTAAGAAATAAACCATTAAACACAAGAAAAGTATGATCCTTAGCAAAGCAATATGAGTATTTACATCTAAGTATCAATGTTCTACTAAGTAAACCATAATTTACATAGATAGCAAAAAAGCAATAAAAAAAAAAAGAAGCACGAATAGAGAGCTAAAGTACCTACAATTTTTTTACACGGGCTGCACCAACATTCTTAATTAAATCCTAGTGCTTCCCATCAGAAAAATCGAACTATACGTACTTTGGATATTCTGAAATGTCAGACATTAGATTATTCTTGTGACATGTTAAACTAGAACTTTGGAAGAGATGCAATTCGAGGAAGATTAAAAAGCAAATCTCCAAATGAGTCAATGCTGAACATGCCGGATTCCAGATTGTCATCATACACATCTCTCCACTCCTCTTCAGCAGCCTTCATATCTATTTGGATTCCATTGCCTTGCATTGACTCAAGATCATAAGTTGAATATGTTTTCCATCATTAGGTCCTTCGACATAGCTCGTGATGTTGTGTGAATTCGACGCTGCTGCATGATTCATTTGTTGAAGACATTCAAGAGAATTGACCATTGGCATAAGTGATATTTCGCCATAAGCAACTTGATTGTCATCAAGCAACATATCTTCCAGCATTTTTTCACACTCCAATCCTCCCATAAATACGAATGAACTCCCTGAGCCCATTTCTTCACACTCCAATCCTCCCACAAATTCATTGTTGGACCGTTGTCTTGCGTTGAGCATCCTATCGGAGTGGGGGCGAAGGGGGAAATATTCTTCATAAGAAAAGATAAAGAAGTAGTTTGGTTTGATTTGTGTAGCCAAATGATTGTGGAGCTTGGTCATAAAGTGATGTTTCCTCAATGTCATCGGATCACAATTTACAAGGAAAGTATTAGTCCTATTGGAGGAATAAGTTGTTAATTGTTTTTCTTGTTTACACAAAAAATTATATGATTGTGGTTATTTGGGGTATTACCTTGTAGACAAAGTGACTTGTCAATTGCGTTTATCACAATTAATTTCAATTGAACTAAGAAACTACTTGATCTTGCTTTTGCATTTTTATTTTGAATTGTTACTCTCATTTTATTTGCAAACTTACGTGGTTTCTATATCAAAAGAATTTAACTTTTGCCTTGTGAGCAACAAATTTCTACATTAACTTTATTTACATTCTGCCAGTGATATCTCTATTCTTGTAGCTGAATTTCTGTTACCAACAAATGGCTTGTTATTGTATAGGTTAAAGAGAACTATTTGTGCTTGGCTGAGATCACAAAAACTTGAACTTAATACAAGCCATATATAGCTTTGATGAAATATGATAATGCATGCATCTCCAAAATGCACATCCAATTACACAGTTATTAGTTATTACGGAATGAAATATAAGCAAAAGTGGTATATATGTGAAAAGTTGATGTATGTGATTTAAAATTAAGAACATATACTTTTTAGATACCCTATTTGCATATATTTCATTTCGGAGGGAGTAGAGTACTTTCCTAATTCTTAATAATGCAAATTTCTATGTGCCAATTGGAGCCTTTTTTTATTCCCAAATTATATTATGCCTCAAACATGGTTTCGGTTTTAAGAATGACTGGCTTTATACATTGAGTGGATAGTTTTGAATTTTGATTGATGAACTGGAAGGAATGACACAATCTTGTTCGTTGAGAGGATAGTTTGAGTTATGAATTGGGATCGATAATTGCCCTTTAGTTTGACTAGTTTCTGATTCATAGGAGCAATATGTTCTGATTTTGATTTAATTTTCAGTTTTAATTTGCTTATAAGTTGTTAGATTTGAAATGTCTGTTTAGATTCTCTGTGGTTACTGTAGAATTCAAACTGTTTTACGCTTAAATCCAATGGCTCTGCTGTGGCTGCTTGAAATAATTTTCATTGGGTGATCTTACAATACATAGCATAGAATGAACATTATTCTGTTTTTAGTGTAGTACAGATAAATATTTATCTCCATCCTACTTAGTTAAATCCACTCAACCTTGTCATATGAAAATCTAACACGTGAGTATCCATTCTCGGTGTGACTTACCAGTTATGAGATGTAAGAAACAACTCATGAGCTTGATTTCTATATATACATTCGGTGATCGGTGGTAAATGATACATTACTCGCATGATATTTTACTTTCGTTCAAGATAAAAGAAGATAGAAACATTTAAAGTTTGTTGATTACTTTGAATGAAGTTATTATAGATAAATTGATATTGCTTGTTTTGTTTCCTACTAGAATATGCCTGTATCGTGGAAGTTGTATGATATTGTTTGTTTGAATCAAAGTTTGTTGGTTTCTTTGAAACTCGTTGTGTCTGCCCTTCAGTTTCTGGTGCATGAGAGTTTATGTGCAGGATTTTCTCTCTTTCTTTGCTGAGTTGGTTCAGCGCTGTGGTTGTATTTTCAGTCGGCAGCGGCAGTTTCTTGCGTCTTCTTCTGTATTTTGGGGCTGTTTGTAGCTGTGTTTTAGCAGATTTTGCTCTTGGTCTGTTACCTTTTGCAGTGTCCAAGAATCTAATGTACTAAAATTATGTATTTGGACGCTCACTAATTTTAAGGTTCTCAACGATACACATTTATAACCTTCATGAATATTGGACAACATTCATGAAAAATTTAACCACCTAGAGATGAATTTTTGGATGTTACAGGAAACCTATGGAAAACCAAAAATAATAGAGATCCTCTATTGAATACTTCAAAATCTCTTTTCTTTCAGTTTTTTTGGCACACATGCCTTTGTGCTGTCAGGTTCTGCAGAGTAGTATGATGTTTCTTTACATCTGTGCTGTCAAATCCTGCAAATCATACAATGACTTTTGCAGCTCTTTTTCCCTCATCCTCTAACTCATTGATTCTTCCTCTTCACCTTTGATCTTCAAAGCCTTCTTCCTAGACAAACGGATCTGTGCCTTTGATTTATTCAAATGCTCAATCATCCTGAAACTTCGGTATCCAATAAGTCAACACAAGCAGCCTCCATTGACAACATGTTTTAGATTTCACCTTAAGGAGATTCTTGCTCTTTCATCTTCCATAGAAGCAAGGTTGTGACGACTCTTCATGTTTATGCTTCTGCTGGGATGTTTTCAGGTGACTTGGCTTTCATTTGTTGATAAAGAAGATTGGTTTAAATAGGCTTTTCTTTGCCATGACCAAAGCAAGGATGAATCATGAAACCAGCTAAAGCAACTGCCATAGGAAGATCAGCTTTGAGGATTATTGGCTTTAAAAGCCAAGGCTTTGATGTTGTGCTTTCCAACCTGCAGAGAGCACAAATTACAACAATTTCTGGAGAAATAGACAATTTTCACTGAAGTTACGAATGGAACCATCAAGTATTTTGATTGTTCCAACATATTGACCTATTTGATTGTTTTTTCCCACAATCTTGGCTCAGATTGTTAGCTTTTGCCCCAAATATACATTAGATGCAACATCCATGTTATGCAAATTTGTGTCTTTAGAATTTGTAAATACCCAAGTAAAATAATATGCATCCATCGTTAAGCTAACTTTTTTCTTTTTGGAAAAGGAAAAATATTTTATTAGTAAAGAAGCACCACTGGTGCTTAGACAAACAATGTCAGCAAAAACTACTGAAATCTCAGCATTCCATTCCCACCCCTTCAATATTATAACAGATCCTCTGTTACTCAATTCTAACTGTTACTTAATTCTAATTATTATACAATTAAGTTCAAGCAGATATTATATATTTCCACAATCAATAAGCACCTTAATCATCCCACAAACACAATCAGCACAAGTGTTGCCTGATATAATGATGCATAGATTTAATTTGGAGAATAGCTGAGCATTATGAAAAGTTGCTCGATTTTTTAACCTAACTAAATGGTCCATTACAGTTAAGAAAGACACATGTGAAATGAAGTGCTTCCCAAACTAAAGTGGAAAGATTACAGGGCGTTAGAACTATGCCTTGACATTCTAAAATAATTTGTGGGAAGGGAATGAACTATGGAGTAAGTTCCAACAAAAGTATTCTAAAATCTCAGGAATTGCATAGTGAATCAGATTGATGTTTGTGAGGCGTACCATCATTGATAAAAAGGCTTCTGATTTTGGCTTGAATTGGTGCTGGAATTTGTCTTGCCAGATAACTACAGGTCCTACAAATTCCATTGTGGAAAAGATCTTTAAGCATGAGTTGGGATTCACTTATGTGAACATAAGGATCCAAGGAACAAAAAGGACATCATACCAAAAAGAGAAATTTCCACATCCAATTCCGATCTTGAAGCCAGGTTGCAGGGTCTCCACAGTTTTGATAATGGCTTGCCAAATACAAGAGGCACCAGTAGACATAGATATATGAAGAATATGCCTTGAGGAATCCAAAGATTTTGCATAGAATCAGAAGACATGGCAGTGCTAGTAACTACAGATTGAGCCAAAGTGACCCTTCCCGCCTTGCCATCTAACCTGTTGTTAATCCTCTCCATGATAAATGCAAAATCTGAATATTTTACTCTTCTTGATAACATACCACATTCATTTATACATACCGCATTAATTTATATTATTTGTACACCTACCTATAGTAGTAAATTGCAGTATATCATTATATTATATACGACGTTGGTCAACGATGATAAGGAAATTATAGCCATGGCAGTTACATTGTCTTTACTAGTTAATAATTATATAAAGCTACCCTGCTTGTAGAAGCAATGAAATACATAATTTCAGTAAAAGCAGAGCATAGCATTAGATTTTTTGACATGATATCCACTTGGTACAACAATTGGAAACAAACCAAAACATAGTGATAAATATCAATCAATCAAACCCGTATGAAGCACTACATTAAATGGAATCCCTAAAAACTCTTCCTCCATAGTGTTCAACAAGCTCCTATCTACAACCATATCAGGCACCATTTCATATCAAAAGAAACCCGCAAGTGATTTTACAGTTCAAATACAAAGCATAAAAAAATGGATAAACCAAATAATTGCTTGAACTAGATATAAACCAAAAATGGATAAACCCGCAAGTGATTTTACAGTTCAAATCTCTTTAGCCTTGAGAGTTGAGACATCAAAATCCTCAAATCATAGGAGTCTGAGATCTGTTTTAGTGTGCTTGAGCATGATACAACCATATTTCTTCTATTCCCAACAGACTGTTATAATAGAAACTGGTACCAAACATAGAGATTTAACAGTAATAATTGACTTTTATTGTTGATAGAATTGGATTACACAAGAAATTCGAGAGTCTTGGTTCTCTCCCCTCCAAGAATTCGAGAGCTTGGTCTCTACCTCCCAAATAACCACTTTCTAATTTTCAGAATAACCCATAACAGCCCGTGGTTTCCCTTTTATTCACATACAATACATAACTATCTTAGTAACTACTTATTACATAATAACTTACACAATAACTGTCATAACTGCTATTATAAAATACAGTATTTGCTTAATAATAATAAATAGTCTAACACATTATTTCATAGTTTAATGCTCTCACCATCACGGCTCCAGTCTCCATCAATGCAGCTTGCAGCAAAGCACTGTTTCCGCCTCAGCCTGCAAGGATGCGAATATTGTGTCTTCTATCAGTATGTGACTGCTCACCTCTCAGTACCTGTAACAATAATGTTCCTGCAACAGAACCATATCCCACGTATCCACCATATATCTTCACAATCATTCAGCACCTTAACAGCAACCCTTGTCTTCCCCATAAAAAAATAAGCACAGTTATGTTCTTATTTCCATTCACCCCTTTACATTTTCCATACCCCCATAACCATGATTTTTGCTTGAGACATCACAATCCTTGAATCATAAAAATCTGAGATCTGCTAAAGTGTGCTTGAGGGTGATACCACTTTCATAAATTCAACTCAATCAATTTGAAAAGGAATACTCAAATTATGTTATTGCTTGGATAAAAAATTTGCCATGTGATTCTTAAAAAACTTGTACAAAAAAGTAGATCAAGCTCAATTATGACAAAAATTTAAACAATATGCCTCGAAATAGAACACCAACTAACCAAAGTAATATACAAGGTGAATTGAAATCATGCCAATCAAAACTGACACTCATAAAATTGAAGTCAAACTATCCACTACCATAACAGTAGCCAAACCCAAACTACAAACTTAACAGAAGGTGTCAAATATATATACTCGCCAAACCCAAACTAATAACTTTTGTTGGCAGAATAAAATGAAAATTCGAATATAGATTTGTAGCTCAACGAATTATTAATTTTCTGATATATATATATATATATATATATATATATATATTACTTCTACATAAAACTAGAGGTCATTTGCTAAAGACCAAAGATCATTCTTTTCATTGATATAGAAGTCAGACTAGTTTGCAAATGGAAAGAGACTACACATTCAAAATTTAATTAATAAAGCGAGATCAAATGATTTCTTAATATACTTACAATAATTGTGATATGCACAATTGACAAGCCACCTTGTATACAAGGTAATATCCCAATCATGTACCTCTTGAGACAACAAGAAAAACAATTAATTACATTCCTCCAATGGGAAGAATGTTTTCCTTGTATATTATTACCCGAGTAGTAGGACCCCCTCCTTTATAACCAAGTTCCTCAATCATTTGGGTACTTAAATCAAGCCAAACTAGTTCTTCATCTTTCCGAATGAAGAATAATTCTCCTTTCATCCCCACTCCAATAGGATGTGCAACACAAGGCAACGGTCCAACAATGAAGAGTTTGGTCCATGATTCCTTCACACCGAGTTCACCCAAAATTGATATGTGAAAAATAGCCCTCTCTTCGTGAAATGAGATCAAGGCAATGGACCCATTCAACACAGCCAAGTTTATCCACCGTTGTTGAATATCAATATAATCATCTTCGTCTGTGGGTATGTGTGTTGTTAAGAACACCTCATTGCACAAGTAAAATGATACCAAACATGGTCCAAGATCACTATCATATTCTTCACACAACCAATGACACACTCCATCCATGTAGACTTGGGTGCCCTCAAAACAATCCAAAGAATAAGGCATGTCAACATCAAGGTTTCCTCCACGAGTTACTCCTTAGGCTATATATCTCCCATAAGGAGTCAAATGATGTATCTCCCGTTAAGGAGTCAACCAAATTTTGTTCCAATGGCGAATTGTGGACATCATATACAAAACATACATAACGAATTAACTTATAGTCATCTATAACAGTCATACCCAAATCCTTGAAGATAAGAAACAACGCTAAAAGTAACAAAATCCTCAAGAATATCTGGGACAAGAGACTCGATTGACTCAAACGGATTGCGAGGAATGACCTTAAATTTGTGGGTAGCTGGGTTCCACAATACATGTTTGTCATCAACACAACATTCATGGAGACAAAATGTGTCATTAATGCTACCAAGACCAAAAATAGGAAAATAGGCGTCGTATGTAAATGGATTTGACCAATCTAATTTTAGTTTATTCTCAAACCTTTCACCGGAAAGAAAATACTTTATTAGGTTCAGCCAACTTTATGAGTAGAGATGGTTGGTTAAGATGAGAGTTAGATTTAGATACGAAACTGTAGCGGAACATGTTGATGAAGTGATGGTTTTGAAACAAGAGAGACCATGATTTTGCGAATGCATTCAAATAGCTTAAAAAATTTAAGAGGTGGTTTTGATTAAATAGAGAAGGCAATATCATTAGATATAAAGATGATGCTCACCTTTTCACTTGTTGCGGCCATTGAGACGAGACGAGACAAGCTTAAGCTAGAATTAGAATTAGAATAGCAATGGTGAGAAGCAGAAGTGTTAGGGTTTTGGTCGCCAGATCAGTCGGTGAAATAAGAGGGTAAATTTGTAATGCCAAAGGAGAGGTTTTTTGTTGTGGATTTAAATTTAAATAAAACAAAACTGATTTTAACATTTAGTAATAAAAATTAGTTTTTTAAAAATAATTTAATTTGTTTATGTAAAAGATTTTTTAACACGCGCAATATTTTTTAGATAGTATATGTACATAACAAATTAATCTTTCATACCACAATATTGCAATTTGAGATGTCATTTTAAATTATCAATGAAACAATTGTGTTAATTAATTTTATGAGTTATGATATTTGTACGGCTATTTTCAGACAATTTTTGTACAAAGGAGAAAAAAAAGTTTGTCAAATTATCACAAAATGACCGAACAAATAACATTCCTCTATTTTTATTATTTCTTTGCCTATTTTTTTTTTTAAGCATTCTTTGCCCATTTATTAGTCTCTTTTACCAATGGTTTTCTAACAATTGCCGAAATTTTTTATTGACACAATCTTACCAACCGTTGTAAATTTGTAATATGTCTTTTTTTATACTACCAATTATAAATTGAATTAATAAATAAGAATTCTAAAAGTTGAACCATAATTTTTATAAAACCAACAAAATTAAGTATATTATTTTTTATCCATAAACGAAATGGTAAACATAACTGAAACTCACACATGAGGTCCTATATTCAAACCCAAATGAAGGTGCTCAACCTATCAAATCCTCAAACCAAGTATATTTTTAACTCGCGCTATTCACTAAAATAAATTAGATTGTGGGACAAAGGGAAATTTTACTCATATTGTTAACATTACGTAGAACTGGAAGGGAAAAAAAACAATCAAATTGAAGCTCCCATATCTGACTTTAAAACAGCCCATTGCACACAAGAAAAGTGCCATCCTTAACATTACCAATAATAAAAGTTAAAAAACAATGTCATCCTTAACAAAGCAATACGAGTATCTAAATCCACATACCCGGATGTTTAACAAGGTAAACATAGTTTACTTGAAGGTAGACAACTATCAATGAGACTCAAAATGGAAAAGCAAAAAATAGAGAAATAAAGCACCTAGAAATGTTTTTACACGGGCTGCACCAAGATTCTTCATTAAAATAATTTCCAAATGCTAGTGCCTCCTATGAAAAAATAATTAAGCTTTTTATACACTACTTGAACATTCTGAAATTCCCAAATCGGGACTAATCTTCTGATATGTCAAACAAGAATTTTGGAAGAGATGCAATTCGAGGAAGACTAAGAAGCAAATCTCCAAATGAGTCTTTCCTCGACATGCCTGGTGCCGGATTGCCACCATAAACATCTCTCGAGTCCTCTTCAGTAGCCTTGATATCTATGTTGATCTTTGCATCATTAGGTCCTTCAATAGAGCCCGTGTTGTCATGTGAATTGGGGACTGTTGGGGGATCCATTTGTAAGAGACAGCGTAGAGAATTGACCCTTGACATAAGTGATTTTTCATCGGAGTCTGTGGTAACTTGATTGTCGTTAAGCAGATGTTGTGTAATGCCATCCATCATTTCCTGGTACTCCAATCTTTCAGCAGAAAAGGAAGGATCCCCTGAAGCCATTTCTTTGGAAATATGATGCTCAATGTGACCAAGAAAATCGCTCATTGACATAGAAGGACGGAGCCCAGGCAGTTTTATTTGATCCCAGTTTCTTGATCCCTTTGAATCAGCTTCAGAATTATACATCGCTTCTGTTGCATGTGGAAATAAAAGTCAACTTTAGAAACAAAAACACATTAATAAATAAGGCAAAAAAAAATGAACAGTTAGTTTGATTTCATTATTATGAAGCCATGTAGATGCTGCACGGACAAAACTTCTACTGATGAAAAACGATATTCAACAAGTTAAGCATATTGAATTATTGATGAAATTAACATGTCAAAACAACAGTGACAGATTTGTAGAGTCATCATAGTTTTTATGATTATACTCATTTGACAAATCTTAGAAGAGAATTTCATAATCTATCCTTCTTGGAACACAAATCATGTTGTTTTATAATTTACTGATATTTTACTTGGAATTAACAAATTGATAATATTAGTTCAGTTGAAGTTTATGGCTTTCAACATTAAACATGATGACCCTAAGAGGCAGATCTATAACAAGAAATAGTATAGCATCTACTACTTGATTTTCAAAGTAATACCTCATCCTTCCATTGATAAATTTTCAATCATTAACCAACAAGCAAAGAAGAAATGTTCAAAAGAAAGTGCATTAAAATTTAAAATTTAAGCATGAAACACAAGTGAATACAATTACCCCTTATGTAACACAATCAAAATCAGAGCCAAGTTCTTATATTACCTGAACTGGAGGAAGGTGCTTCGCAGGGCACACTATCTAAGGTAATAGCAGAAGGATCACTGTGCTCGGTCGTAAATGATGGTGACAGGGATGAATGAGGAGATCCCATGTTCTGAAAACGAGAGGCAGCTGATCCATTGCCCTTGCCTTGATGCAAATCACAATCTTTTAGATTGTGAGGGTTCTCGATAGCAGCAGATCGTGGATCAAAATGAGGTGAATCAACCATTATCTCTGACTGTTGGCTTAAGAACTTAAGACGATCGTTACACTGGACGAGCTTTTCATAATGCTTGATCAACAGTCCTTGTTCACATTGCAAAACATGCCGCCTAGAAGTTATAAAATCACAAAATGGAGTTCCCAAACAAGATGGAACAGGACATAAAACATACAAATATTAGAAATGTGTCTGCTTTCAATCACTAAAAACTTGATAATCACAATACGCAAGCTAATTAATGATACAACCAGCAGCAGGGAAGAATGTATCATACAACAATATGATTCATTTGAACGACCATAACCCTATTAAACTATAAATAAAAAGATCAAATCTCTTCTATGAATCTAAAAAGACTAAACTGAGATAGCTATTCCGTTTTAATGTTACTGATGACTCTAAAATTAAACATGCAATTAATGAACCTTAAAAAGACTAAACTCAGCTAGTTAGCAACAAATAGTTTGTTTGCTTTTGAGTTAGGGATCTCTCCAAATCATTGTATTGCAAAAACTATTTTGAAGATTTCTACCAAATACGCAAATAATCATGTGACAAACAACCATTTAAACATAAATGAGTAAATTTGGCCTAGTACCTTTGAATTTTATTAGAAACTCTTTGATAATCATGCTTGCACCGCATTAAAAGTATTATCAATTAAATCCAGCAGCTATTTTACTTCAAATCAAGGCAGAAGCAAAAAATTCATGGAAAGAAATGACACTGCTAAAATCAAATCCTGATAATTTCTTCGAAAACAAATATTGACCCAAATTTTTCTATTAATAATTTCTTCGAAAACAAATTTTGACCCAATTTTTTCTAGGAAGAGCAAAGCAGATAGCAACACGTCACTTTCGAAATATGTTTCTCTACACTAAACAAATGGAATCGGACATAAATGTAACTGAACAAGAGCCAAACAAGATGGAATAGGACATAAACATACAATGCCAAACAATTGCAAAGTAAAATATAATAAACTTGACCAAATAAATCTTAATAGAATAATTCAGAAATGCTTGTGTACAAAAAAGGAGTCGCCTAAATTCCACAGATACTATAAGCAAATTAAAACCTGACCACTCCTCCTCAACGATTTCAACAAGTTATATTGCTGTTATTTGACAACATTCTCTCAATATCCCATTTGAAAATCAATCTCTAATATTTTACATAGGGGTCAAATGCTGATTCTCCTACTCAGTTTATGACAAACCAACAAAATTAATGTACATTTAAATCTATATGATTATGAATGGATGATAGTTGAGCAAACATCCACATATCAGAGGACAGCTGTAAAAAGAATATACCTATGTATGCTGGCCTGTCCACCAGTAAAATCTGTCGTTGATTGCCACAATGTGTGCTTTCTAGGTTGAGGATTAGTCTCCCGGAAGAAAAGCGGCTGTCTGGCAACCTGCAATTCACAATATCATTCATAAATCATTGAACACGGGACAATTATCCACGCATAATTACGTGTGTGTTTAGAGAATTAAATTACCACTAAGGTCAATGTGCTAGGTCCATCATCAGGACAATTGGCTTTAAGTTGACTGATGTCGGACCATTGAATTTCTATTTTACTTTTCAGCTCACCCTCAAGAACTTCCCAAACAAGCTTCTGTTTGGCAAAGTAACACTTAGCCACTAAGTCGCCTTCATATTTTGATTTATACTGCAATAAAGACAACATTGACATGACTTAAATTCATAGAAAAACTTAAATTTCCCAAAACACAACCACACGCAGAATCTCGAACGTACCTCCCATGAACCAATTTTTAAATGTGTAGCTGGAAAATTTGAAGCCTTCAGCTTTTCAACTGAAGCCCGACCGTCCTTGTTCGCTTTAGAGTTCAAATTATCATTTGTGGTATTTGCATTAACCGAATTTTCTTGACAAAGCGTCATTTGTATCAAATCTAAGAGCGAAGGGCTCTTCCTGAGACTTAAACCCAAAGGGCTTGGCTCATTAAGTATATCATTTGTAGCCTAAACAAAACGCAAAACCATAATGAGAAAAAGAAGTCCCAAAATAAAAGTAAACATTATTAAGTGCGTGTTTAGCTGAAAAATATGATTTTGAATGAACTGATTCTACAAAATTTATGTGTTGAATAAAAAATAAAAAAATTCTAAATTGCAAAGTAAATTCAACTCGAAGATTCAAACATATCAAAATTGAAAACCAATTTTAGAAGTCTAGAATCAATTACGACTCATAAAAATAATTGAAAGAATATAATATGTTTAGAGAGAGATGACGAACTTTGTGACGCTTGTTGAGAGGAGCATGTTGATCTTGAATGGGATCCTCGATCTCAAATTTAGGCGAAATGGAGGAAGTAGCAGAAGACGATTCCCATTCAGAACGGGGATTCTTAGAACCCATAAATCGAACCATCAAAATTTAGAGTCAACGGAGAAGAAATCGAAGGAATAACAGAACGCAAAACCCTAACGGAAAAGGACGTAATGAGAAGAAAGAGGGCGAAGGAGAAGGGTTAATGTTAATGTTAATGTGTTATGAAAGCGAACGCGTAAGAAATTAATTGAAAGGAAAAGCATGAATGGGTCCCATCACGAAATATTTTACTGCTGTCTTGTGCGTGTGTTGGCAGACACCTGTCCTGTATATTCAATGGATATTTGTGGGCTCATTCTCATTCCTTCTTTTTCTTTCTGCAAGGAATCAGCTTTTAAGGATTCTTAATTAACACTGTTTTTTATTTTATTTTTTATGATTATAATAGTTGATAACTTAATTTTAAAAATTTTGTATGATTTTAGTCAAAAACACGTATGATTTTGTCACAAGGGTAATACTGTAATTGAGATAATATAAAAAATTAAAACCTTTTAAAATTAGAATAATTATATATAAAAAATAATTAATAAAATTTACAAAATTATGAATATTAATTTTTTAAAAAAATTAAATATGATATTCTTGCTAGGCTAATTTGTTATTGGCAAATTACAAATTATATCATACAATTATTTAGTTTTTTTATTGGCAAACGTTAGTAGTTAGTTTTAAAAAATTATTTAGTTTTTTTTTTTACTGAAAGCAACTTAAGTGGAATCGTTAATTAAGAAAAGTCCAATAAAAAAATGATAAATCTCAAAAGAATAAAAATGGTGACTAGACCAAGAACAGGTCACCCTGTCAAACTTACGAACAACCATGTTCATTTGTCGTCAAGTACATTTCACCTTGAAGTTATAATGTAAAGATAATATAGAAATAATAGATGAAACTATAACATTAAATTTGAAGGTTCCTTATCTGCATGATGAAATATAATCGGCCAAATTAAATGAATCTATCTCTAAAATCACATGCGTCCATCCTTTATTAATAGATAAACAGATGTCTTCCATAAGTGTCATGGCTTCTCCTTCAAGAACAGTCATTTGAGAGGTAGTCCAGGAGGTTTGAACCAGGAAGAATTCTCCAACCTCATTTCGCACACATCACCCAACACATGTAAGATTTGTATAGTCATGGAATGTTGCATCAACATTGCACTTCAACCATCCTATGACAGACTTCACCCACCGCACTTCAGATCTATTGACGGGAGTTGTACTCCTTCAAGAACTAGGAACAATCTCCGCTGCATTCTACTGCTGCCAATTACTTAATGCTTGTCATTCAATGTTGGTCGCGATGCCTGAACATCGCTCCACACCAAATCATTACGCGCCGCCCAAACCTGTCATGCTAGAGATGCCACTCTCCGCCATATCTAGACTTTCATTGATGCAATTATGAACTCGCCCAATCTGAAACAATATAGTGATCGATGAACCAACAAGGAACCAACTTTCCTTGACCATATTACATCCAGCAAAAACATGTCAAGCATCCTCAACTTCATCTTCACACCAAGGACAATGTAAGAGACATTGGATGTGTCTTTGAGCTAGCTTAACACGCGTCAGCACACATCCCCGACAAATACGCCATACCAAGTTGCGCACCTTGCGTGGAGCATTTATTTTCTATAGGCTATTCCAGTCACCCGACCCGACACATGAGATTTGAATCGATGGAATAATGTCTCTCATAACTATACGGTATCCAGACTTCACTGTGTACTCTCCATGTGTTTCAGAGTAGCAGCTGGGATTATTTAGTTTATGTAACATATATAACAGAATTATTTAGTTACTCGTGATTTTATTTATTCAGTAGTGTCAATGATTATTTTTTAATAAAATCACCTAACGAAATAGATTACAACGACCACATGGTTCACCACAAAAAGTTCATACGAAAAAATAAAGTTCATAAGATTATGATGACCACATGATTTACAACAAAAAGTCCATAAGGAAAAAAATTGATTTACCACAAAGACATATGTAATGCTAAATAGGAAGATGGTAAATGTGAATTGTAGAAATGGAAATGAAGTAAATATAATTGTTATTACATAATACACGAAGGACAACATTTTCACGAGTCACTGTTATTTCAAGTGGCAAAAACTACCTCAATTCATTTGTAAAATAAAACAACTTTCAAATGGTGTAAAAGCATATTGGAGACTTCACAAATCCTTAGACAGGACCATGCTAGATTCATAATTCAGATTTGCAAACACAACATTTAGGTAGCTTTTCTGTTTACTTTCAGATATGGCAAAGCTCCAATTACATTGTCATAGTCACTTCTGTTGACTTGAATCTGTGTACGACAATAAACAAAAGTTAGAGATGAAAAAATTGATTCCATAACTAACTTATATGTTGGTGTGTATTTCAAAACAGAATCAGAAAATGTTCGGTAAAAATAACTTCAACCAAAATGCCACATTTCAGGTGAATCCAAGCCAGACACTTGAGCTTCTCCACAGTATATCAAATATCATTCTAGTTCTAGGAATCCAAGTGTTGTCAAGATGGATGTGGGTTTGGTATAAGTACAAAAGTCAAGATGAGATGAAATTCCTTCTAAGTGATAGAATTCTATACTGTGAGTAATATTCAATTTGTGTCTCACAAAAGAATCAACTTAAACACCACTACAATTCAGTTCCATTGATAATTTCAATCAATTTATCAAGTACAAAGACTTTATTTTGGTCCTGACTTTATTTTGGTCCTCACATTCCATAGAAGGTTGTAATTTATCACTTCACATAAATTTGCAGATAAATTTCAGCAATAAATATTTGCGGACAGTAGAACAGAAAATTGTGGATGTTTTTCTTAAGATTATTAAATAAAAATTGAAAAGAGCAACTTGGAATACACCCATCAAGGCATTTTCTTAAGATTTGCAGACAAGTCCTAATTCACAATTTTTTTATTTAAATGATATGATCTGAATACAAGTGTCATAATAAGACTGCTTTTTACGCATATCCAGTTCAAACCCATGATTTCATAGCTAATTTAGAGTATCTACAATATAGATCATTCAAGGACAACGATAGCAACTGAAATGTTAACATAGAAAATAAGTAACAATTCCCTTGAATCCAAACAAACAGCAGAGATTTGAGGCCACCCTCCCAAATTCCTAAAGCCCCCTACTCCTTCCATTTGACAAGATAGGTCACTCTCTAAGGCTCCCCTCTTATTAACAAACAACATGACTTATGTCCTAGTTAGCCAACTTACTAATTAACAATATCCGCTATTGAGCGATGAAAACTTGGTATTTGGTTTAATTTTAATAGTAGAATCACACAAAATAAAAAATCATCAAGAGAGAAAAAAAAGATTAAGGACCAAACTCAATCGTGTGATAAGTTGATAATTCATAAGATAGGCAGGTAAAGGCAAACTCTTTTCGAGTTTGTTGTAAGACATCTCTACTCATACTTGATGCATAATATCAAAACGGTTTTAAGGGCATCATCCTATATGGACATGGAAATCGGAAAGCAATATATGTTACCTACTTGAGCTACATAATGTATATTAACTACACCACACATTGTAGATATTTTGTTTGGTGCACAATGAAGTGTTTTAGTTTCATAAACTTTGCTTTATCCTCATGACACATGAAAAATCGAGAGAAGGCAGGGAAACAAAATTTATGTTCCATCCATTCCCATTTCCTAAAAATCACCCTCTTCCAGTAATCTCACAACCCAGCCCCAAGAAAAAGTCACCAAAAAGGTATGAGACTAATATACTTCGCTGTGAAAGTAGTTCATTTTCCAAATAACGCACCAAAAAGTAAACAAATACTGAATACAGTTGTAAGCAATGAATAGGTTTAAATTAACAATCCAATGAAGAATGATGATAATAATCTAATATAACTAATGAGCAAAGATTAAACAAACCATTTTAGAGAGTCTCAATTTCCTCTTTTTATTCTTTTTGTAGAGCAAATGTTGCTTTCCGGCTCTCCTACGCACAATTTTTCCGGCACCAGTAACCCTAAATCGTTTTGCTGATGCCTGTGAAAAATGAAATTCAATTAAAACAATGATACATAGTTAAAATTGAAGTGGATTTGAAAGAGGATAGAACCTTGTGGGTTTTCAATTTGTAGCCTTTAGCAGATACGATAGTGAGAGAGCGAGGAGAAGTAGTAACCATGGAATGGTTTTGGCTAAGAATTGGAGCGGAAATGCTACTAGACCAATTGAGTTTGAGGGAATTGACATTGTTTGAGAAAGGTAATTTAACTGAACTGAGAGAGACACGGGAAGAAGACGGTGTTGAAAGTCTCAAGGCGGCAAAGGAGGAGACTGTGGCTGTTGCAGAAGCCAACGCCATGTTAATGTTAAGAGTGTGTTTGTGGTTCTTGTAAATTGTGTGTCTATCTCGTTATTTTGTTAAGATAGATTGAATAAGATTACCCCGCGGTTGTGGATAAAGAAGATACATAGATTGATTACGTTTCAATCAAGTGGTCGTCATCAACTCATCATGTTTTCTGGATACTGGTAAACCGGCTCAGACGGTTTCTTATGTTTTAGTTTTGGGCCTTGAAATTGCTGTGCTGTCCTGCTCTCGTATTATATATATTATGCATTGTCCATACCAACTGAGTTAAGCTCACGAGGGCACACTATTTTTCTTTTGTCTCTTTGAAATATTTTTATTTATTTGATTTTATTAAAAAAATTGAAGAGGTCAGACTAAGTCGTCCATAACAAAAAATATTTTCAGAAAACTCAGATCCAGAACTTCAATAACACTCAAATGTGAATTTTCCTTGATGAATTATTTACAATGTCGTTCTGTTCAAATGACAAGGTAAAGTAGAGAGAGAGTGTGTGGCGAGGATGAATTATGTTGACTAAGATGAAGGACGGAGGGGAATACATGTAGAGAAGCAGAAAATAAGATGTCACTTTAATAGATAGTAATAGGATAAATTAAATTTGAGCTTTCATGATTTTGGAATGGAAAAAGCTAAAGTGCACGATACAAATAGTCGTCAAAATTGGACGAATTAGTTGTTTGTAATGTTTTGAGTGCATTTGAGTTCTCCTTTAATATGGATTTTACTCCAAATGATCGATCTAGTCTAGCAGATGTTTGTTTATGAGAAATAACAAACATTTTTCTCCATATCACTGTAGCATGCAGTGAGTCGCTGATCACCATTGACCGTCAAATGTGAAATATGTGCCGGCAACACAGTGTTTCACCACACAAAGCTAAATACCACATTTTCTCTTCTCTGATGTTTATATAATAACTAGATTCATGTTTTATTTAAAAATATTATAAGCTAGCACCATAAAAAGAGATAACCACTCGTTGATGAAGGTGTCCAGCAGATTCTTGTGCTAAGAATGTCGTGTCGTATAGCATTCCTCTTTTGGAATGAGCATTTCTATTTGTCACGAACAACAAATCCACGAAGGTATCGCGAATGCATTTCTACTGTTAGATGTTCCATTCATGGAATACTTGAGTCGTTGGATTTAAATTAGAGCTTTTGCTACAATACACGGATGCCATGTCGTGACATCATTGTGAGAAAGAACTCGCTACATACACCATTTCCCATTTAGAATATTCAAGAAGGGTAAATGTGGTTTTTGAAAAAATGTGGGTGGGGGTAGAGAAAAGTGCAGTCAACTTGAAACCGTAGCCTTGTGTTTTTCAAATGCTTTTTACTTGCAGTTGAAACATGCCATTCTAGCTTACAACAAGTAGATGAAGTGAAAATAAAAATTAAGCTCGTCCATAATGTTCTTTGGAAAGTTCCTTTTTCTAGCAACTCACCTTACACCTCAATGATCAGTGACTACTCTCTTCTCTTTAATTGTTCTCCAACTCCTTGAACAGTAGATCTTCTTGACTGTCGAGTTGCACTCTGGTCATCATTAAGAATGGGATCTAATAGACCCAGACAATCTGTTGTAATGTGCACCTAGACATTGGGATAGATTTAAAAAAGTACTATATATCCATACAAAATTACGGTTGGAAAATACGTGACATGAATCTGTCCAAATTCCAAAAGAGGGCAAAACCAAATGTCTGCTGTTTCTAGTCTTAGCATGCACAAAGACACAGAATCCGCAGACAGGGAACAGTTGAGGGGAAAAAAAAAACCTTCGTAGAATATTCTAATATCAAATACAATAAAATTATCAGGGGAAACCCCATTCAATTGTTATGAAAACACTTTTCAAAGTTTTAAAGCAATGAGGCTCCATCCATTCTCATGCAGTCAAAAACTCTGCGCTCTCCCCGTGCAACAAACACAAGATGATAGTAATATATAGTACTAGCATAGTTATCATGTGCCTTTTCAACCAAAACAGCAAAATTAAGTTAATAAGAGTCACTAATAATTAAATGGAGAAAACAATAATAAAGGAACTGGCTCCTCGGACTTGAACATTCTTAAAGAAACTGATCATCATCCATACAATCTATATGAGGTCTTCGAGCTCATCTTCACTGTGCCTCCACAATTTTGATTCTGATAGGTATGCATACTGCAGGATATCCTCCTCCTTTTTAGTAGAGATAGACTAGACATAATGTGTTGTTAAAGATAGCAAGCTTTCCATCTATGATACATATTGTATTCACTAAGTGAAAAACAAACAGGATTAATAAAAATTAAAAGGGGGAGACCGGGAGTACATAAGGCTCGTTGGTTACAACAAAAGCATAAAAATTACAGGAATAAATTAACTGGAATTAGGCTACAGCATTTTGTAGGGAGAGTAATTGTGACTCTAGAGTGTAAAAGATGATGACTCTAACTCCTCAGGTGTCACAGGAGTATGCAGCTGCAAAAAATAAAAGAAAGCAAATATCTAATTAGGTAACCTCAATGATGCAAACACAAGTCTCATTGTCCTCGTCAACACTTGTTCCATTTCATTTTAAAACTTTGAATGGATTAATCAGAACCAGAGGAAAATACATCAGGAACAGATAGATTTCTTGCTTCTGACAACACATCCCCTACTCAACAAGAATATCCATGACCATGCCTAAACCCTAACCGAAAGAGAACAAGCAGGCAATACACAGGCTACCTTGTTCCCCTGGTTCCTAATATGCAAGCAATTGAAATGTCTAATAAAAGAAAGATAATATAATTGAAAATTAGTATGGTAATCATCAGCCAAGCATATTCTCCAGTACAGAATATGATTTACTGAGAAAAAAGAATAGAGAAATTGCTTCTTACTTACAGTATGCATCCTCCAAGATGCATACCTCGTCAACATTAACATAATGTGAACAAACATTACACTCGACAAGATTTGGGCAAATACCAACGCCCTATTTAGATAAACCACTCAATTAAGCGCTTATAGCATTAACATACACACTTATCAGATAAGTATTTGTGTATAAACTACTTCTATAACAAAAGTAAAAATAAAGTAAACTATTTACATACAAGTTAATAAGTTGTTTTCATAAGCTATCCTAAAGAGCTAAGCTGAAAATAACTTACGAACATGTCATAAGCTGTTTCTGTAAGTTCTCGCTAACAGTCTCTTAAGTGTTTATGTCACTAGATAAGTTCAAATAAGTCAATCTAAATAGACCCTGAACATAATTCTAGTCCACAACCTAATTCATCTTTGAGTAGCAGCAGAAGTAACAATGTGGGAGACAAATACATACGAATGAACATGTCTAGTAAATAACTCAAAATCATAATATAGTAAATCGCATTCACAAACAAGTAACTAATAATAATAATAAAGCGAGAAACAACTTACAGCTTGTGCAACAGTGATCCAATGAAAAGCACGGGAAAAATCATCATTGTTTGAAGGAACGCAGTCGTGGTTCCAATACGTGATATCATTAAACGTCGCACTGGTCTCCCACGAATTAGAGCTTTCACCGGATTTTTTCTTTCCCAAAACAAAACCTACAAAGCATAGCAATCAAGAGTCACCATCACATTCAGAAAGAAAGAGAGAAGAAGAAACAAGTTTGGTTACCAGAGTAGTTATGAGGAAGAGGGAGAGTAGTTCCTTCGAGTAACCTTCCTCGAAAATGCGATTGCTGTAATGGTAAACCGTCTTCTCCAACGACACCGGTGGGTTTAGGTTTGAAATAGTGGGAAACTTCGGTAGGACCATCGTGCTTGATGCAGCAAGGAAGTAGATGAACACGCCCACTCAGATCCTCGATACCGTCTCGCTTTAGGTCTATCTTCGCCTCCCCGCCCTTTTCCATCTCTCTCGCCGCCCCCGCTTCTTCTTTCTTCACTCCAGCCTTCCCTCCCAAATTATATCCAATCTCACTTTCAATTTTAGCCTCCCTCCGAGGAGTGATATTTGTACATCCAATTGATGATAAATTTGATGACAATTTTGTTTTTCTCTCTTTTTTTATCGGTCAAATAGAATGAAGAGAAAGAAAAGAAAGAAAAAAAAATAAGAATGGTTGTACAAATATCATTACTCATATTATATAGCGTTCAAGTTTAGTTTCCTTCTTTTTTTTTACAATGAAGACAAAATCCGCATTAGTCTCTAATTTTATAGAATATTCACGATTTTATGAAATATTTCAAAAATGACTCTCACTCTTTTATAATATTATTTCTTCAAATACTATGTTAGGGACTAATTTATACCTAAGCTGTTGAAATAATAAGATGACTAAATTAAATTTAAGTGATTAAATATAGGGACTAATTTAAGAGTTTAATAGAGTAAGAAACTTTTCTGAAATATTCATAAAGTCAGTGACCTGTTTACTCGATAAAACCCATTTGACAAAATATTTTTTTTAAAGAAGTACCATGTACCATTGAATAAACAATTATGCTCATTTTAAATTTTAAGATATTCAATCTAACAATATCATCATTGACAGTTGAGCTGTATTTTCCATAATTATCTTAAAAAAAGTTTTTTTAAAGATATTAATTAATCATTCAAATTTGTATACTGCTTTTTCTCTTCAACAATATGGTTCTCTAAAGACGGGGAAGTAAATTAATCTTATTTTCGGAAAGAGTGCATCATTTTGGGGCATTATTATGTTATACACACACAGCTCTCTCTTTTGTGGAAATAAAACCTTTCCATTTCTTATTCTCACTAGTTTATCCCCCATCATGGTTTTGGCTGCATAAATTGATAATGTGACATAAACATTGTTCAAATATCTTCTATACACCACAAAACTTTAAGTAATATTAATAAATACGAGAACCCGAGAAAGAAAATGGAGAGGATTAACTCTCCAACTAGAAGAATATGTGAGTTGTCTTGTTTGTGGGTTTCTCACCCTAGAACTAGTAAATAAAAATCAGTTATGCTTAGGATCAATTTCAAACTTATACAAAATAGGACTCTACAAGACTTGAAGGCACGACAATATCAACTATGTTTTCTTGTGAGAAATATCAACTATGTGACTATAAGTGATCTCGTTAAATCAATATGGAAATCAAGCAGTGGAGATGAAGATACAATGACATTCAGGATATAGAACCCACCCAAATTTGCAAATAAATGCAATTGTAGTTTAAACGCCTCCTTTCACACATGCTGCATATTTTGCAATCAGCCAATCCCTAACTCCATTTTCAAACAAATGACTTTACAAAAGAACATTACATTTGGTCATAAAGAAGTACAAATAACGAGTTAAAAGCTCCAGTTCTTCCATCAGCTACAAAATGCTACCCCTTTCAAAATTCTCAATTTCAAGCAAATACAGTGCAAACAAGACTGTTAATGTTATTGTCTTGTCAATATGGCTACTGATTCCCACTCTAAACTACATATCACATCCTGCATGGAACAATAACATCATCAGAAAGGAATTTTCCACCTTCATCTTGTTACCACTTTTTTCTCTCTATCATTTTCATTTTGTTAATTTTTAATAACTTAGTAACGATGTAAAAACACCGGTACAGAAAAACCGTCCTAAGGTAACATGTTTTCCATAAAATCGTTCTTTTACTAGTATTTAATAGATAAACCATTTGGTGATTATAATTCATATTTTATAAAATGAACTATAAGTAAACACCACCAAATCAGTCCCATACAATATAAAGAATATTAGCTGCCCCCACTTACCAATGGATTATGTCGATCAATATCAAAGCTATTGATGGCGCAAGGTTCTGCCAGCAGCTCAATAGGTTCCTCACCTAGGCAATGTAAGAACACACCATCAGATTCACCAAATATATTCCTGATGAACTGACATTTTTAACATGTAAATTGCAATGAACATATATACCTTGCTCAATCACGCCAAGAATTCCATCCTCCGAACATATCATGGCAGGTAAAATCCGGCTAGATGAAGTGTTTGATTTTATGCAACGATCATACTGAACCTCCCAAACCTCACTTTCAGATATTGACTGAACGGCAGTTTTGCAAGCCCCATCGCCTGCTCCTGTTCCTGAAAGTATAATCGGTTGTTGTTGCATCCTAAGATCCCAAGCCAAAACAGTACCTAAGGAGCCAGCAGCCTGAGAGGGAACATCAATAATTAAGAAACGGCTGAAGCATACAAGTAAACATTGGTGTGAATTCGGACTCAAAATCACATCAATACAAACTATGATGTGTGGAGCAAAGGAAAGTAGTAATCAATATCAAAGTAAACACAAGCAATAACAACAATAACATCACCTAGATCTAATCTAGGAATCAAAGTGAAAAGCACAAAACAACAAGCAAAAGATAAAGAGAGAAGAGAAACAAAAACACCAAAGATTGTTGACCCAGTTCGGTCCAACTTGACCTACTCTGGGGGAGAGATTGATCTCTCCAATCCACTATCAATGAGTTCTTACAAAATGATACAAATGGGTTACAAGAAATTAGCTTAAACAAGCTCACAAAGAACAAACCTAATTTCTACCAATTTTCCCAATCTCAAAAATGAACAAGACACTCAATGATTTTCACTCACCCAAGGTGTTTACAATGTTTCCCAACCAAAGAGAACTCTAATCAAAGACCCTCAACCCTAAAGTTATCTCCTTTGATTTTCCAAGTTTTTCTCTCTTGAAGCTCTCTTCTCTTTCTCTTTCAAAAATGAGCTGAAACACTTAAATAGTACACAGTGACAGACAAAATCGCGCCGCACCTGTGAAAATCGCGCCACGGTTGAAGCGTACGACCCAAGGTACGACAACCTTATCCAGAAATCGCGTCACGCCTGCACAAATCGCGCCACGATTTTGCCTTCAGCAGAAACCATACATTCTACCAGCAAAATCGCAGCACGATTTTGGGTTTCACAACATCACAAATTTGAAGGCAATTTCAACATTTCTCCACCTTGACTTTAAATTGGTGATGATGTCAATTTAACCATCAACCACCATTTCCCTTTTTCTTTTCCCTTGCATCCAACTACACCAAGTAGCTCCACAAGTATACCCCAAACCCTCTTCAACCACGGAACGTCTCCGGCTTCCTTGAAGATCACCTTGCATCCAATCACCCTTGGTCTTTTAGGTAATCACACAAGCAACGCCATACATTCTTCAAACCCCGAAATGCCTTCCGTCCTCATGAAGAATTCTCATGCTCACAACTAGAGCATAACACCCAAGGCCTCCATAGTCGTACCATTCCCGGTGTCACTAACTCCACCTCAAATTGAGCTTTCTCTACCTCAACTTCCAAATGTGTACACACACTATGCTTTCACCTTGCCACTCCACCTCAAAGGTTGATCACGAGCATTCTTCACACCGCCTCTCTAGGCTAACCATGAGTATTCTTCCCACCGCCTCTCCAGGCTAATGTTGAGTGTTTAACGTCTCTATAGACGAACACCGCTCTACAAGGAATCAATACCAAGGTGAGAAACCTCACCTTATTCCTCCCAACAATTCACCACCAAAGCACCCGCATCCTCATACTCCTCGGACACAACTTGCGCGGAGTTCTCATTGTCCTCCGGACAATCCCTCATGAAGTGACCAACCTTGTGACACTTAAAACACTTATACTTTTCCTTGTTACCGCTCTTTGAGCTTCCTCGGTTACCTCTACCTCCACCATTTCCTCTTGAAACACTAAGGCCTTCACTGTTTTCATCCGCTCTCAAGTCCTTGGACTTGGTCAACTCCTTGGTTCTCAAAGCCGTTTGAACTTCTTCCAAGGTGACAGTGCCTTCTTTGCCATAGAGTGTGGTATCCTTGAAGGACTCAAATGATCTTGGTAGAGCACACAACAAGAGTATTGCTTTGTCTTCGTCCTCAAGTTTCACCTCAATGTTCTCCAAATCATCAAGGATTTTGTTGAACTCCGTCAATTGCTCCGTCACGGTCTTTGACTCCACCATCTTGAATGAGTAGAGTTGTTGCTTAAGGAATTGCCTATGAGCCAAAAACTTGGTCATGTACAATGACTCCAACTTTGACCACATCGACGCCACGGTAGGTTCCTTCGCGACATCCCTCAAAACTTTATCCCCGAGGCACAAGACAATGGCACTTCTAGCCTTGTCCACCATCTCGGTCTTCTCCGCTTGTGACATGGTGCCCGGCAACGCACCTTCACCCTTCAAAGCTTTCTCACACTTTTGTTGTATCAACACCGCTTGCATCTTCACCTTCCATAACCCAAAATCGTTACTTCCGGTAAACTTCTCAATATCCCACTTTGAACCCATGGTACTCACTAAACCAATTCAATACTATGCCCCACGGTGGACGCCAATTGTTGTGAATTCGGACTCAAAATCACACCAATACAAACTATGATGTGTGGAGCAAAGGAAAGTAGTAACCAATATCAAAGTAAACACAAGCAATAACAACAATAACAATACCTAGATCTAATCTAGGAATCAAAGTGAAAAGCACAAAACAACAAGCAAAATATAAAGAGAGAAGAGAAACAAACACACCAAAGATTGTTGACCCAGTTCGGTCCAACTTGACCTACTATGGGGGAGAGATTGATCTCTCCAATCCACTATCAATGAGTTCTTACAAAGTGATACAAATGGGTTACAAGAAATTAGCTTAAACAAGCTCACAAAGAACAAACCTAATTTCTACCCATTTTCCCAATCTCACAAATGAGCAAGACACTCAATGATTTTCACTCACCCAATGTGTTTACAATGTTTCCCAACCCAAGAGAACTCTAATCAAAGACCCTCAACCCTAAAGTTACCTCCTTTGATTTCCCAAGTTTTTCTCTCTTGAAGCTCTCTTCTCTCTCTTTCAAAAATGAGCTGAAACACTTAAATAGTACACAGTGACAGACAAAATCGCGCCACGGTTGAAGCGTACGACCCAAGGCACGACAACCTTATCCAGAAATCGCGTCACGCCTGCACAAATCGCGCCACGATTTTGCCTTCAGCAGAAACCATACATTCTGCCAGCAAAATCGCGGCACGCCACCAAAAATCGCGGCACGATTTTGGGTTTCACAGCATCACAAATTTGAAGGCAATTTCAACAAACATAAACTGTAAAAGGACCATGCAGCCACTCAGCTCACTAAACCATTAATCTGATAAATTCTTTTTGAAGAAATCAAGAATCATTCAAATTCAAGCTGTACCTATGATAAAACAGTTATTTTTCCAGAGATGAGAAACAGTTATTTTTGCAGAGATGAAAAACAGTTCCCTTCTAACCTTAATTTTTGTTGTAGGATAAATAAAGAACAGTAGCAATATGTTAAAAACTACAAAGACACAAACGAGCTTCTTTGCTTGTCTTGGCTGATGTCCCTCGTATTCTTAATTCTAGCGAGCTGTTGCACCCTTAAGGGATTTGCCGATTCCATATGTATTTAAAGAGTTCCCATAGTGGGACGGTTCTTATGCCAAAAAGTGGTGAATTGTGGGACGCAATAATGTAAGTGAAGAACAAAAATATGATTCTGGGATTACAGTAAAAATGGGCATGTGTTCTTAAAATCTTATATGGCATCTTTTGGTTCTAGCATTGCAGATGCTTTAACAAAGTAACAAGTCTTCTAATGAACGTAACGAAGCAACAACGAGCACCAATCACATGCAGACACAGTGACAAAGTTTCAGTATAGACCAATAAGGGGTTGAAACTATCCAAAACAACTAGTTGGATAGATTTCTTAAAACCTTATGAGCTGCATAACTTGAAATCAGCTTCTCTATCTCAACTGTTATAATATAACTCATCATTTAACTTCTCTACCTACATTTTTAAGCTTAAAAAACTTTTATTGTAATCACAGACTTATATAACAGGAATTGAGGAGTGGGGAGTAGAAATGTTACCAGACAAGTATGCTTTCTTGATGGATGAATGTCGATAGAGTGCACTATCCCAGAATTCAAATTTTTATCCCTGCGACAAATCAACCTAAATGTAAGTATAACTCAAATATCTTCAACAATCTTAGACTCATCTTCGGTTAAACAGCTTAATTAAGTGTGTATAGCATAGATGCTTATCATACAAGTACTTATAACATAACTGTGTATCACATAATATAAGTGCTTATGCATAAGCTACTCCTATTTCAAGATAAAACAAAGTCAAATTGTTTTCAAATAATCTGTAAATTATTTTCATAAGCTGTCCTAGAGAGTGTACGGAAGTAAGCTAAAAACAGCTTACAGAATATCACAGGTTGTTTCCATAAGCTCTCATAAACGACACCACAAGTGTTTATACCAATGAATAAGTTCAAATAAGTCAATCCAAGTCTCAACACAATTCAAAGCTCAACATTTTAAACAGTTACTCTCAAGTCTCAACCAAAAGTTGAACATTTTTCTTACCAGTTACCCTTAAACTGAGAAACCGGTCCACCAGGTTTTCTCTGATCCCACCAATGAAGACCAAATCCATAACCACCAGTAGCAAACTCCACCGGCGAAGCCCATTTCACCGACGTATAAGAAACCAACCCACCACTATCAAACAATCTCCGATAATTCAAATTAGAGTCTCCAACAGTAACCAAATTCACCCTCCCATCATCCCCGACAGTAACACACTCAACCCCACCATCCATCAAATCAATGCAACACTTCCCTTCCAAGTGAAGCTCATTCTCCGGAACAGATACCTCAGATAAAAGCCTCGCATCGGTGGAATCAGCGAACAAGAAGTGAAGTGAACCGGAGGAAGTTGAAGTGGCGATGATTGATTTCTGAAGGAACTGAGAGGATTTGAGAGATGAGATTGGTGAAGGGGATGTCCATGAAGATTGGAATTCGAAGGAGAGTGGATTTGGTTTGAAAGAGTGGATTTCGATAGAAGAGAGGTTAGAATCGAAATCGGAAGTAGCGAGAACAGCGAAGCGATTGAATGCGGATAACACTGGAAGCCAACGAACAGCGTCGATGTATTTGTATTGTGGGAATCTGTGGATTTCTGAATTTGCCGTCACTGCCATTGCAAGAGTTTATGCTGCAATAACATAAACCTGCAATTCGCGCATAGTCTAGTGAGTAATGGGACTTGTTTGACTAATATACCTTTCACCATTCCACGTATTTTACTCTTTTACTCCTATGATATTTTCTTAGGTATTTTATAAAGTTTAGGTGTGTGATACTAATTGATGTTAATTGAATTTGATTTTGATTTAAAGTAAGCTAAGCATGATTTAATTTTATGTTTGGATATAATGATGTAGTAAAAATGATTTTCAATATATGATGTTCTTTGAATGATTTGTATCAAAATTGATTTTTTGTTCTCTTAAAACAAATGTAATTTCATAAAACATGTAACAAAATTACTAACCACCAATGGATATTTTAGGCTAACTCATGACTCTTTTTTTTTACAAAGGCTAACTAATAACTAGTAGTTAAATATAACTACACCCTTAAAAAATTCAAAATTAGCAAAATAATAAAATATCAGGGATCTAAATTAAATTACAAATAGATAATATAAATTAAAGTGTAGTGTAGTATTGAAATATTACCGCAAACTAATTATTTAGCTTACACTTTATAATTTGATCGCATCTTGAGTCTTGAGCATGATATGTTTATGACAAAGAAACTACTTTGAAACTTTGTGAAGGATTTAAGTTAGTTGATCAATGATAATCAACATGGTGATAGATTTTATCTTCATCTTTTTAAAAGAATGAAATCAGTATCCATTTCTACATTTAATCTGATAAAGTTGTATACTGTCATTGATGTTATAAGTATTTGAACTTGTGTCTCATATTGAACTTAGGCTTGTGACGCATGATTGCAAAATCTATTCTTTCGTTCACGAAGAGTTCTTACAATTGTGCATTTTAAACTTGAGTGTTAATAAATAAATAATTCATTAATATTTTCAAACTCACTTGAACGCCTAAAACCGGGAAGATAATGATTTTCATATTTGTAGGGACCAGTATCCTATTTCAGTTGGATGGCCATAATCCCCCACATAGTATTTAGCTAAAACTAAAGCAATCATTAAAGTGTGAAAGAAAAAAAAAATTAAAAGTCAAAATGATGTTGAATCCAATGCAAACATACTTCCTCAGTCTCATAATACATGACATGGTTGACCCTATTACGCATGCCAATGTATAATTTTGAGCTTAAATATCTTGAATAATACATTAGAAAAAATTATGAAAATTTGATATTTTGGAAATATTCATCGAGACGAATCTAACGACATCTTATATGATATTGTTTATCTTTGTATATTAGTAGAGAAATATGATCAAAGTAAGTTAGATCAAAATTTCACATTTTCAAATGGGTCATCTATTGCATGATGGAGGGAGTACTATTTCTGGTTTCTTTAACAAGTGCTCCTAGCATAACCCTTTTTTTAATAAAAAAAATATATAATTCAGCCCCGAATACAATATTGTAATGCATTATCTAGTAAAGAGATGACGGCGATCGATGACTATTGTGATGGAGAAGATAGATGTCGAGAGTGTGAGATATGGAAGGAGAAAAATGAGAACTATGATAAGTGAGTGTCATCCAACTAGGCGAGTGATATAATTTAGGGTTTGAGTTTCTATTTATATAAAAGAGGTAATGAATTGATTTTCTATATCTGGAATGAGTTTGAGTATGAGTTTGGGGTGAATACATATATCCCCGTTATCCGTGTTTTAAAATCGGAGATAACAAAACTTAATCAAAGCAGAGAAAATTCGTCAAATTGAATTTGGTTCGAGCAGATACCCACCGGTATGAGTTTTCTTGTCATGCCTAAAAACATGAGTGAACTTATACCATTTTTTTTTCTTCACATCTAAACCAGATCTTCCATCAAATTTTATTATGTACCATCCACACCAAATCTAACCCATCAACTTCATTTCTCTCATTATAACTCTCTCTCCTGCTCTTCCATTTATTTTTATTTTTTTTCACCAACTTAATTTAAAATTTCTTTCCTACTTCTGTCTAGTTTAAACTTTCAAGCTGAACCATACGATACAGAACAAAATGACGAGGTTGCCCCCTTTCTTCTTCTTCTTCTTCTTCCGGATTGTGGAACACTTGAACTAGTAAGTAGTGTGTGGACAGGGATCAAGAGGTAGCTAATGGAAACCATAGGAAGTAGCTTTAGCGTTTTATGTCTCAATCCTTCTCTTCCAGCAAGAAGTAGGTTTTGTACAACATTCGCTAAAAAGAAAGATGTCCAAGACAACAACGAGTCTCAGCAACAATCCTTTTTACCATTGACGGTTTCAAAATCAAATCTTGCTCGTGCTGCCATTGGAGTTTTTGGCTTGGGATTCATTGATGCAGGGTTAGTAACGCTTCTTGTTAATTTTGTTTTATTTCAGTTTATAATAACAATTTTGATTCTTCATGCGAATGTTTTAATTCAGGTATAGCGGAGACTGGTCAAGGATTGGAGTGATAACACAGCAGAATGAGGAATTCTTAAAGCTTGCAGCTTTTCTTGTAGTTCCTATTTGTGTTCTTTTCATTTTTTTCCTGCCCAAAGAATCAAATTAGTCAGATTTTCAAATGCAATATGTAAAAGAAATTGTGAGTTTGGATGTCAATAGTTATATGTCGGGTCTATCTGGATTGACTTATTTAAACTTATTTACTTGTTAGACTGTTTGAGAGAACTTATGAAAACAATTTATGACTTGTTCATAAGCTGTTTTTTTAACTTATTTTCACAAGCTCTCAAAGATAGCTTATGAAAATAGGTTATACGTAAACAATTTAATTTTATCTTTTGTTATGAAAATAGCTAATACATAAGCGCATATGTTATAATTGCAAATTAAGTTGTTTATCCATATAGGGCGTATATCTTGTGTTCTCAGTATTCAAAGTTCAATTGTTTACTAATTTATAAGAGTAAAGGAAATCAGCAAAAGTTTGAAAGGATCAAACTATTAATTACTTGTTTTGCTCTATGTGATTCAATCAGTGAAGGGGCTTATCATTTGCCTTAGGATTTCAGTTTATGTTCTGAAATGTTTAAATGACTAATGTTACAGTAGTATCATTTCTCAGCTAGTATCACATCAAACAATTATCTGATTCTGTTACTTTTACTTCAAAAGAAAAAAAATATAATTTTTGTACTCATCTGCATGCCAAAATCTGTTTTTTCCATTAACCCTTTCTTGATCTCTCCATCGATGACATAAGCAACTTTGAGAAGGGTATCTACATTTTTTTTTACAAAAAGAGAAGGGTTAGATATAAGTCAAACTTGGAGGAATGACTTCACCTGAGTTCATGCAGAGTAACACAGGGTTTACTGTCTTTTGGCACCCCTTTTAATTTAGTAATTTAATTTTTAATCTTTGCTTTTACTTTATGAACATGGATCAACTGCAGCAAAGGTGAAGATATTTCAATGGAAAGCAATACTGTAATTATTGGCAAGTGACCATTTATTTTATTACGACCATAAATCTGCAGACAGGCTTATTAATATGCTCCTGTTAAATTATACCCTTAAAAAATTAATGACGGATAATTGCTTTGTCTTGCTCTAAGGACGTATGACTAGACTTTATTCCAGCAAGATGACATGGGAAAGATTATGTTCCAAAGAATTACTTTTGAGAGGAATATTTAGTCATTTACCGAGTGAGCCAAATAATTTGTTTTAGTCACCTGTTGTTTTGCTATGTATAACCGACATCACATTATTCAGCAAGATGATATCATGTATGAGGTTCAACATCCGTCCCTTCTTCCAGATGTTCCAAATCATGCAAGAGCTTCAAATTTTCCCTCCTTCCAGATCACATTATTCTCTCAGATTACTCACCAAGATAATATTGTATGTATTCAACAATGTTTTTTATTTAAAAAATACCTTTTACCATTTTAAGCTTTTTAGTTACTAACCCAAATTGAATTCATCCTGATGCTTCATTTGTCTCAGCTCACATGTATCATCAGTTTCAGAATAGAACATGCTGTCAATTGGATATTGATATGAACATGTAGCATTGAAGAATTTCATTCATCGAAGCATTGAAGAATTGTAGGTATGCACACACCTAGTTTTCTACTACAACTAATAAGACGATGTATTGGTAATTATGAGCTACAATAGAGTATCAATTGCAAGGCAAACCAAATGTACTATGCTTGCATGTTACACCTACAATGTTGCTGCTTCATTTATATGTGAAACTTAGGATGACTGATATACATAAGCAAAGAACTATAAATTGTATCTCTCAATAAATTACTGTTAGCTAAAGGATTATTTATTTGTCCATCTGCAGTTACTAGCAGAACATGATACTGGCCACCAGATTAATTTCTCAACATTAGTCATGACCATTCCAACATCAGGGACAAATGAATAGCATCCGTCAAGTTTTAGGTGAGGAACCATTTAGAAT
>Ga0315914_1001693_pt1 | contig 33444 bp, 16 predicted proteins | sample MpolenodulesMG_FD_203920 | JGI IMG/M metagenome (GOLD analysis project Ga0315914, IMG submission 203920) | Medicago polymorpha root nodule microbial communities from Los Angeles, California, United States - elongated nodules | ecosystem: Host-associated > Plants > Roots > Nodule | place: USA...
TCAAAAGCAATTTCCTAAGTATGTTTGGATGGAGGGTTTAGAGGGGGGGGGGGGGGACTTACTTTTCTTTTTTAAATTACAGACACTACAAAATGATTTTTTAAATCAATTAAGTGTGAATGAACTATTATATGATCATTAATCATGATGTTTTTTTAAGTTTTTATTAAATAGGCTTAATTACGGTTTTGGCCCCCTAAGTATCCAAATGTTGTGATTTTGGCCCCCTAATAAAAATAACTACTTTTGAGCCCCCTATGTTTAGCCCCTTTTGCAGTTTTGGCCCCCCAGGCCAATTTTGACTCAGTCAACGCACACGTGGGAATGTTGCTCAAAGTGATCGCTATTGACTGGGGGGCCAAAACTGTAATTTTGCAAATGTTGCAATTTTGGCCCCCTAAATATATATCAAGGTATATACTTAGCCCTCCAAAGCCTTCCCCTCCAAAACAGACCCTAAGGCTTTGTTTGGGAGTTTGGAGGGGAGAGGAAGGGAAGGTTTGGAGGGGTGGAAAATATGAGGGAAAATGGAAAAATCTTTCAAATTTTTTAAAAGAGTGGTTTTTTAGAGAATGATAAATTAATGCATATGATTACTATATTTTTAACTTTAAAACTATTATAACAACATAGATTAAATGTGAAAAATCCATACAAACCCTCCTTTAATACAATTTTTGAGTTCCCCAAATGAAGAGGGTTTTGTATTATGAAGAAAAGTTAACCCCCCCAAAGCCCTCCCCTTCCATTTTCCTCTATTTCTTCCACTTGCTCATTCCTTTTCTCCTAAGCCTTCCCCTCCAAACTCGCAAACAAAGCCGAAGTTTCCTCACTGGAATAGAATGTTATTGTGTTTCAAGTCAGTAGATAACATTCTCCAGGTTTCCCAACAAGTTTAAAAAATTGAAGGGGATATAAAAATTGGTTGGGTGATTGGGGTGGAGGAGTTAAGGAGCGGAGTGATAAGGAGGCTAAACAAGTTAAACATATACCATTCTGTCTCAACTTAATCCTTCGAAATAAAAGTTAAACACATCATGATAAAAAATATATCATTTTTCCATACAAACTTACCTCTGATATAATATACATGTCAGATGACCAAAGACCTAAGGTTGAACTTTAGGAAAGGAAGGAGTGTAGTATGGGGCAATTGAGTTAAGTGGAAGCAATTAGGGAAGTGTAAACTTGTGGAAGGGGAATTGATGGGAGCTCTATTGCACCGACACTTCTGATTGAAGCTGTGTCCTGATGTCCGACACCAACACTTGTGATTACATTAAATTATGTCATTTTCTCAAAATTTTATCGGGTGTCCATGTCTGTGTCCGTGCTTCATAGGATGGGAGAGAACTAGGTCTCTTGAATCCTAGACAACCCCTGTGATTGTGTTTTGCTCTTTAAATTTTCTCCAGTGCTTAATTATGATATCACCCTGATACTGCTAGGTCAGTAGAGGTAAAAATACATACAATATTTTCAGCTTTGCATGCCTAATCTAGTTTACATGCGTTAAATATACACAACACAGTTATGATATCACCCTGATACTGCTAGGTCAGTAGAGGTAAATACATACAATATTTTCAGCTTTGCATGCCTAATCTAGTTTACATGCGTTAAATATACACAACACAGAGCTGATTATTATTTTATGGATGTCATTATACTTACAAAGCTGCTAGTCAAATCACATAGCCTCAAAGAGCTTACCATCGTAACATGTCCTTTCAAGACAAAAAGAAGGCCCAGTTAGGGAAGTTTACCTTTGGAAAACTCATGGTGAAAGGAACTGAAAGAAAAGCAAGAACCCTCGAGAATTTTTTCATGGTGTCACCCATAGGATTTCCTTCCATTCCTTCTTGCATATTACACTGAAGAAGAATATAAAACCAATTGATCTTAATGGGAAATCAAAATATAACAGATATTATAAGACCACTCTTGTCATCTCAATTTTAAACTGTTCTCTTGTCATATGAAGTGGCTGATATTGGCAAACACTAAATAAAATTCAAAAATATAATGCAAGACCACACAAACTTTCATACGAGAACTCAGAAGGACAAACTAGAAAGATAGTAGAGAAAAAAAGGTTTTCAGAAAATGAAGTGCTCACCTCTACTACTACTAAGAATGACAATGCAGTCAAAACTGGAAAAATGTATGAGGCATCTGGAGTTGTGAGATCAGTAAACCAGAAAGCTCCACCATGCTTGAATGATGGCATTTTTTCAGCCATGTTTGTTATCTACCACCAAAGAAAATAAAATAAAATTGTGAATCGGCAGAAACGAATTTAAAGGCTCCTCAGACTTCTACAGGTAGGGGGAATATCAAGGCAAAGTTAGCTTACCGCAAGAAAAAAACTAATGAAGACAGGACCTTGAATAAGGAGTCCCTTCAATGGCGAAAAAGGAGTCACGCCATATCTGCATTAATGAAACCAGCAAAAGAAAAGGAAATCTAGTGAAACAAAAAACCCATGATATTTGATTTAATACTTAAAATAAAGGTTCCTTAGAGCCACAAATCAATCATCATATTTCTTATATATTAATCATAACAAACCTTCAATCAACTATATAGATCACACGTCTAGCCAAAAGAAATATTAAAATATCTAATTCATTTGATTGTTTACAGAAAGCACCATTTTCAATATAATGAAAACAGCATAATCAAAATGTGGCAAAATAGTAGTGACGCTGAACAGGAGAGGGGTGGAGGTTGAGTAGTTCAACTAGTTTGAGCTAAGAGTTAAAGGAGTTGGAGGACCCGGGTTCAAACCCAATGAAAGATAAAATATTAACATAACAACTAATTACTGACATTAATTGGCCGTTTCAAAAAATAAGTAGTGACAATGAACATTGAATGTTATGATTTAAGTTATGGCCATCTCAAGTCACCACAAAGATTACTCCGCTGATACATTGTATCGCTGAATGCAGTAATTACACTAAACTTGGAGATTGAACTTGACTATTAGCAGTTGTGCATTGAATAAATAATGAAATGGCTTACTCTTTGAATAGCTCTTTCATTTTCTCCTGACCTTCAGCAACAGCCTGGGGATCAAATGACTGAAAAATGGATCTTATTGTGATTAGAGAGAAATTGTCTTTGATATAATTACATATAACATGCATGTAAGAAAATAAAAAACTTAAATACGTTTCTCCAATATGTCAAAGAACCAGTTTGTTAGATTATTTCATCGAAAAATCACTTATTTAAAATGAAAATATTTTTGATGGTTTCTGTCGGAGTTGTTCATTTTAGATAAAAAGGAGGAGATATATAATAAGAGCTTCAGATTATTTATAATAACTGGATATTAAAATGATTCAACAGATTAAACACTGATTCCTAATTATATGGATATATGACTCCTAATCCTAAATAAATACGAAAATAATAAACAAATCACAATAATAAACAGTAATATTAAACTGATACTACCTAGGAGATAATTTAAAATACTCGAATAGACGAGATTAGAAAATGATCATAAAAGATAAACCAAGATACTCTAAAATAATATCAATGATTTTTTGATATACTTTATATATACTAAAGCTCCCTCGAGCTAAAGCTTTTTTAATCAGGCAAGACACTTCACTGGTGAACTAAAAACAACAATAAACAAGCCTTATCCTATTAAGTGGGGTCGGCTACATGAATCAAACAACGTCATAGTGTTTTATCAAAAACCATGTCTTTCTCCAACTAATTGATCGCTAAATCCTTCTTGATAGTTTTTTTAGGTCTTCCCCTAGCTCTAGCGATTTGCCTCCCCTCCATATGATCTACTATCCTTACTACATCGTCCACATGTCTTCTCTTTACATGCCCAAACCACCTAAGTATAGTTTCTACCATCTTTTCTACTATAGGTGATACCCCAACTCTCTCTCCATCTAATGTTGTCATTTCTAATTCTATCTTGCCTAGTCTTACCACACATCCAACGCAACATCTCATCTCTGCTACGCTTAATTTATTTTCATGTTGATTCTTTACCGCCCAACACTCTATCCCATACAACATCGCCGATCTTACATACTAAAACTTGAAGATATAAGGCTCATGCTTCTTAACTTACATACAGAACAATATAATAGCAAAGCATTGTATCTGCTATGAATGGTATTAAAAAATGAATGGATGAAGTAGAGCAGCATTACCTTCCCATCCATCTCTGCCTTTAACTCTTCCAAGCGAGGCCTCATGATCTGCAATGCAACAGGCATGAAAGCAAGAAACAGGTATGAAAAGGAGAAGGAGGTGTGAAAGCAAAGCAGCAGCAGAACATACAGTAAGCTTAGAAGTAGTCTTGAGTTGATTTATTAAGAGTGGGACAGTTGCGGTTCGAATCAAGAGAGTTGTTACAATTATGGCCGACCACCTGATACAAAGGAGGAGCAATAAGGTAAAAAGCCCTGGCGGACACAAACAAGAAGTGATAAATGAGTGAATGACTGACCAGTTAAGGCCAGTGTAGGTATGAACAGCATCAATGAAATACTGCAAGACTTGAACAGGCAAAAATGAATCAGCAGCAGCAATGGCAACTTCACTGACAACGGGAGCAGCCTGAGAAGATACAGCATCGACGGCCGTGTCGGAGAGAACATGAGCTACATCAGTAGTCAATTCGGTGATCTTATCGAAACCCTGATCCGGCGTCGTGGACATATTTCTACAGAAATTATTATATCCAGCGAATGCGGATGGAGAAGAAGAGAAAACCCCAATTGATCCATTAAGAGAGTTTCCAAATCCAAAGGACCTTGTTTGGGTAAAGCTATTGCTGATTCTTCTTGCTGAATCTGGATGGTCCCGTTGTTGTTTACCTTCATCGTCGCTATGGAGAACGTAGGTGAAAGAAGGGTTGCATCTTCGATCTATGAGGTTTTTTCCTCTTTGTAAGAGGCAGCGTCTATAAGCCATTGATGAATTCTTTGAAAAATTATATCAAATTAGAGGAGAGAGGAGAAGGAAAATCCGAAAGAGAAGAAATCAATGTAATGAGGAAAACCTCAAGTGGGTTCAGGCAGTTCAGCAGTACGACGCCAACATTTTAGGGTTTTAGAATTAATTAATAATTCCAGCCTTTATTAAAATCTATTTTTATTTTTTATAACATATAGATTTTTAAACTACAGGTTTTTAAACAAATCGGCATCCGTCAAAATTCATCAAACTCAAGCAACAAATCAAACTCATACAAAAAGTAAGTAATTGAAATCTCTAAGATGTAAGGTTGGACAAAACCTAAGACTTGGTCAACCTCGAAAAAAAAACGGAAAAATTGAGTGAAACGGGGGGATGCAAAGGGCTACGGGCCATCAGTTTTAAATTCCAGTTTGAACTAGGTTGTTTCGGGCGGGTTCGGGTAGAGAGTTGTAAATCGCGGGTAACCAAACCCGCCCGCATATAATAAAGGATTGTAGTAGTTTTGCTTTTCTTGTTTGGGAAAACCCTGTATTACATGACCCGCTAACTCATGACCCCTTCGAAATCGAACATATCAAACTTAGTCTTTAGATAATGTCTTCACCCGCGAGTTCAGTTAGGTTGAGCTATTGGGCCTGAGCCCGCCCGTTGTCTACCCCTAGTAAGATGTGGATTGTCCCCCACTTATAGCCTGGTGCACTAAAGCTCTTGCATGCATAGGATCTGGGAAGAGGTCCCACCATTTTGGTGTATTGTACATCGTCTTACTCTATTTCTTACGCAAAATGTTGTTTCTAGGTCTTAAACTCGCGACCTTTCAGTGACACGACAACAACTTTATTGTTGCGACATGACTCCCCATTCGATTGTCCGCCACTTATACATAAACTAATTTCGAAGTATTATCTCATTTAATTTGACAACATATGGCCCAACCGATCTTGGATATGATATTACACCGTCTTACTATTAGATCATGATAGAACATTCCACTTTTTTATGCATAACTTCAACACCTCGTTTCGTCTCTATCTCTCTCTTCCTAACACATCACTCGTATCTCTCTCTTCAGTTTAGTATGTATACACTTAATTGGATTCTCTCACCCCATGTTATCACTTTGTATCTATCTCTTGATTATATTTTTCATTTTTAATAAAGAGGGGAAGTGGGGTTAAGAGAGAGAGATAATTATGAGAGAGAGAATGAGAGAAAAATGAAAAAGAGTATTCATATTCATGTATGCATCCTCATGAGGTGTACACTAAACACTTATTTTTTAAAAGTCAACCTTGTTAGTCGTGTATGTCAAACTATTCAGATAACAAAGGTTATGTCAAACAAAACCTTAATATAATAATATCAATTGAAACTCAACTTGTTATAAGATATATTGAATAATAACTAAGTTTATACTATTTTTTTGAAATAATTGAGTTATTTTGAGAAATAAATTCAACATTAAAAATTGATAACAACTTAGATAGTTAACATAATTTAAAGATGTGATTATTTACATTGAAAAATGACTTGATTGACATTGATAAAAATAAGAAGAAAAAATGCATACCTGCAAATTTGATGAACATCCTTTTTTTAATTGAACTGTGACATGAAGAGTTTTGGTAATTCTCTGCATTTGATTTGCTAAACAGTAAGTACCAGACATAACAACACAAGACAAAACAGCATAAAGCAAGTTAGAACAACACAAGCCAAATTTTATGGTATTGAATGACTTTTGGTCTTATATGATTTTTGGTGGACAAAGAGCTATTTTGGTATATCACGCAACTTGTACGTGAGACAACAAATTGTGTTGTGGTTTAATGAGGGACAGAAATTTATCAAACACTGCACAACTAGACTTTCATATTATATCCTTCATTTTTTAACATATCAAACGCACCCACTAATTCATTGTTACCTTAGTACACAATACTCTTTGTCATATCCCTGATTATGAGACCACCCGCTCCAAGCCCGAATGGATCACAAACCAACCTCATAGAGTGTGTCTTTATCTATCTCACTTTCACCCTCATCCATCAAACTCATAGCAATTGGGTAGCTAAATAAATAAATTCTAACAAACTTTATCTATCTTAATATAATTCACTGATAGTCATAGTCTCATTGAAAGAGTAGATATTAACAATTTCATGATTATTATTAATATTTACATTTTTTATTTATTTTTCAACATTGTGTTTCTTATTACTGTTATTACAGGAAGGAAGAGAAAAGATTAGTGAGAGAATGAAAATTCTAGAAGATTTAGTCCCCGGAAGTAACAAGTTAGCAAACATAATAATTTCCTCTAACTTGTATTCTATCATTTGCATTGAATTACAAATGTTTCTATGTTTTTTTTTTATTGTTTAGGTAATTGTTAAAGCACTCATGCTAGATGAGGTAATCAATTATATTCAATCACTGCAACACCAAGTTGAGATACATGCTTATGTTTTTATATCTTTCTTGAGTTTAGACTTCAAGATTTAATTAAGGGAAATGTTAACTTGTGCCCTTGGAGCATAAGTTAAGAAGGCAAATGTAGAAAGTTTTTCTTGAAACGTGTGCATTCAATGTCTCAAAAGTTGCAAAAGTTAAACTTTCAATATAAAATTTATTTTTAATTTCCTTTTTAAGCTCCTTAACTTGTGCCCTTAGGGCACAAGTTAACATGACCCTTTAATTAATTTATTATCTACATGGAGAAAATTAACTTGCTTTTAATTTTTTCAATTCCTTTCAATGAAGCTTGAAACAGTTAATTTCAGATTGAATATACACTCGTCTATTGATTGTTTCCCTTCAAAAGATCACGTAAGTCTTTCGAATTAAATATTAGTTTGTAGATTTGTTGACTTAAGTATGAGTATTTTTGCAGCATATTGGTTTTTATTAAATAAACTTGCAAGTGTAGTGGTCCATACAAATATCCTATAGATGTTAGTAACCAGCAGTGTGTGTGTGCATTCACAATCTTGTATTCAATATCTGCAAATGCATGTGTAGCTGGTAATATATGCATTCACGTATGAAAATGACTCCATGTTGGTAAAATTGTTTCATTGTAAGAAGCAGATTGAATGACATTATAACAATGTTCCAGCTTTTTTATTGTATTGTTTGCTAACAAATGATTGAAATTGATATACTTAATGACCCTGATAAGCCTTAACAAAAAAGTTGCTTTCATTCATAAGAATATGAAGTTGCATAAGTCCCCATCAAACATAAGAATACAATTTATAGTTTTTTTCACAGGAGAAGTTTAGACTTGCAACTTAGTGAAGTTGTTGAAGCAACAAAGCCAGCATTATAACTTGTACCGCTTCAATGCAATGCAAGACAAAAGTATATACCGATCATGACAGAGAAATATTGAATATAATTAAATAAACATTTAAAATTCACACAAGTATGTCCAAATTATTATCCTAGCCAATATTACTACAAGCCTAGTAATGGCCTAATGGGGATGTCAACACACCTTGAAACTCCAAGGCATTCTCACCCCAAAGGATTGCAAATATCTTAAAGTAGTGAGATCAAATAATTTTACTTCTGCTTATGCTACTTGCGTGGCAACCTTATGAAACCAAACTATTGTGACTCTTACCATTTGGGTTTGAGCACACTAGACATGAGTGAATCAAATCGCGATCGTGCATTGTTTACCTTAAAGAATACCATTACAATACTACCATCTCATATTCAATTCTCTGTCAAGGGAGATCCAATTTCCATTTTCTTCCGCGCAAGAAGATATGTTTTCTCCATTCTAAAATCTTTTAGTGATTCCTTGAACTTTCCCCCTCCATTATCTGCCTTCGACGAAGCAGGTTGACAAAGATCAAGGTCTTTTTCCACGTCATCCTCGCCATCGACGTACCTAAATGAAATGTCATTGCCGCCATGAGCCTTAATATCATCTTCTGTCAAGCATCCATATTTTTCTCTATAAATCTCCAATTCAGTATCTAAAGTTTTGACTTCTTCCTCTAGTTTAAGAAGAAATTCATTAGTTTCTTGCAGGACTTCTTCATCATATTCTATCTGCTCCTCCATCATTCTTTGATACTGTGAAGCATCCATTTGCAATGTCGCCTTCTCTTCCTGCAAGCGGGTGATCATTGCCATAGCATTGTTGGCAGCAACAGCTGAAGCACTTCTCTCTTCATCCAACTCCATGTACAAAGCCATGAGCGACTTGCGATCCAAACGAACTTGCCTCTTCAAATTATTTAAGACGGCATCGACTTCTTCATCTTGACAATTCCCCTCAGTAGAGTCAGATGCAGACTCCATCTTTTCTAATGGTGATTTCTTGCCCGAGATAGAAGACAAAGAAGACCATCTTGGACTGTTGTTTGGAGAATCTGTAGGTGGGACTCCAAAGAACCTATTGCCCCATGGAAAAGACGGGGTTTTGGGGGATTCTGTGTTTATATCGTCGGACCCTATTAATAGAGGCCAAAAGGCACCTTTGTTTACTTCCTTTACTGCATAAAAAATTGAAAAAGAAATTATAAATGTAGGAGTAAATAGGTATTTTAGTCCAATTGAAATTGTAAGCATCGATTGATTTAATCATTTAAAAATACGAACTAGCGATTTAGTCCAACAGATTGAAAAATATCAATTTAGACCACCAATATTGTGCAATTTTTATTAAGAAATTGCATAAGCTTTAGTAAGCATGTTACTACAAAATTCATGTTTTTATATGCACTCACATTCTAAACTCTGATTTTTCAGGTTGTTGTCATCCTCGTTCTGTTGAAGCTCAATTTTTTTTTTTGTATTCAAGATTCGAGGCGATTCTGTACCATGAGATTCCTCGCACTTTGATGCGATGAATGGATGAGCTCGTGGCGAAGCGGTTGGAGCTTGTAAATTTGAAACTGAATTCTTTCTTTTAGATATGGAAGACTTGAGTTTCAACGGTGCTCCACAACATGAACACTTTTGAGTACCATTTTTCTCAACTTGTATAACCCCTTCATCCTTCAAACTCAATTGTATGTTTCCACTATCTTCAACAAAGCAATCCAAATTCTTATTCAAAACCCCTACAAGAGACTTATAGGTATCACAATCTGATTCCTTTTGCGTTGCAAATGAAAGCAAACACCCTTCACACATCTTCCTTGTATCAGAAAGTTTCTTGTGATTATAACAAAACGCCAGAGACGAAACATCTTTCTTATGAGCCTCACACATGGAACTGTTGTAATAAAAATTAGGAGTCTTATGAGTAAGAAAATGATTCATCTTTGCGCATAGCCAACATGGAATTTCCAAATCAAAAAACCTTGCAAATTCTATGATGAAAAATGCTAGAAGCCCATCAATGAACAGGGAAATTATCAAAACCCACTCAAGCATCATGCACAACACAAAGTGTGGGAACTTTCCTATATTTCTCTCAACAAAACGAATAAATGATCGAGTTGCCATATCAAATTTCCTTCTTTTTTCCTTTGTTTTCCTATTTTTTTCTTGCAAGACCCAACAACAAGTAGAATGCAAAAGATAAGGATAAAACCAGACGTTTTGCAATCTATTGTGTTGGGAAGGTTTAAAGACAAATTTGGTGCAATTATTTAAGAAGTTGATAATGTCACATGGAAGGAAAGATCATGACCTTGTTTGGAGGGGGAGATCACGACCTTGACTTCTCTGTGTGTTTCTTTGGCTTCATGTGCATGCTTTTGCAAAGGAAGCGAATAAGAATGTTTTGGATGGTTGAACACATTTGGTTATAATTAGAAGAAAAACAGTTGTTGCTATGAAAAACCAATCACAATTATCATCCTAAAATAAAGGTTTGTCTATCAACAAGGTTTGTCTATCAACTTTGTTTTATTATCAGACATGCTGCATAGGATCCTACAAACTCATAAGTACTTATAAAAAAACTATCACGAACTGTTTTGATTGGACAGTCAAAGCATTGACCCCCTATGTTTTCCATTAAAATAGGGAATTAAAATACATTCTTTGTTTATTTATTTTACAAAATCAACACATTAGTTTTTTTTTTTTTTTTTTAAGAAAACACATTAACTTGTTCTACGTGATGTATATATTACCGTTGTTTATTTTAATCGCATTTAACAAATAAATAGTTAAAACATATCTGATACATTTGTAAAAAACATGGTATATGTTTAATTTTTTTGTTCGTAACTCCTTTTATTTTTGCCAAAGATGTCATATGTGTTTTAAGAAGTTAATACATTATCACCTCGGAAGAGTTTAGCTTATGCTTTTGAGTTAGCCCATATAGTTGACACCATATAACGAGTGCTACCAATACTTTACTAATTCATTTATCGAAAAAGATTAGTGTAGATCACATTACTTTATGTGGGTCTCATTTTTAAAGTGTAACCCCGTATTAATTAACTCAATAAATGAGCGAGTGTTAAAAAAATGTTGAAAAGAGAGTGTTTTTAGCACTACTTTGTTTATACACTTGTATATTTATTTTTTTGAAGGACACTTGTATATTTTATATTTCTTTCATTCTTTAGACTACCCCACAAAGCAAAAAAAAAAAAAAAAAACTCACTCCTCCGTTTTATAGTTAATGCAAAGACCATCACATGTGAAAATAACAAAAGAAATGACTTGTTCTATAAAAGGACAACAAGTCTTGAGTTGCAAGAGCTTGCTAGTGGTGTAGTGTGTTGAATAGAATGGAGATTGGAGATAGCAACCTCCAATCAACCCACCCTAGCCCCCTCCTTAAAGATTCAAATCATTTTTCTTCATCTCATACCTTCATCCATATCATATAGAGAACACAATAGTTATGTGAGTCATCGGAGTACAATTGTTACGAGATTTATACAAAGAACTCGCTTTCATCCTCAAAGGATTGTAATTTCCCTTTTGTAAACCTTAATCTTAATGATTTATTCAATTATGTTTTTATATTTTGTGTTCTCCATTTCTATTTTTGTGTTTATGTATGCACTAGCCACTTTTGTGGTTAGAAAATGATTATGTAATAAATATGTTTGCGAGTTTAGTTTGTTACAACCTTTAAATATTCTTTCAAACAAACTGTTTTAACTCGAAATATTTGAAAGTAAAACTTGATCTCTTTTGCTTTTGATGATATAGTCCCTTGAGACAAAGACAATATGAGAATGGAACATGTTTGTTTGATATGAGTTAGTCTCTAACTCCCTATACGCATCGAGAGGTGGAGGAATCAAGAGAGGCTAATTTGCACGAGTACTATATCTTGGAAGAGCTTGGAAGCACTGAGATCTAACTAGGACTCCTGTCAAAGGCCAAAAGCTAAGTAGAATAGCACTTCGGTGGAAAATGTTGATGACCTAACCTACCAACGTTGCATGTTAAGATTATGTGATTGTACTCCGACCGATAATCTTCACATGCTTAACATGAAGGCTAAGTGCAAAACACTCATGGTGGCCACCAAGTTGTCAGGAAGTTGTGTGAAGTTATAACTCTTAACATTTTTCTTAGGAAGTTGTATGAAGATATAACTTGCATCTCAGAGTTGTAGCTTTCTAAATCTTGAAAACCTCTATCTTTAGCAGGTTAATTCCTTAACCACACTTTTTCACTTGAATCTCTAACTTTTTACAAGCTTTATTTACTTATGCATTTTACTACTTTAGTACCTTAAAAGCTTGTCTTTATTGTTTGTCTTTTTGGATCTTAGATAATTAAACTTAGTATTTGAAAGTATTTAGAACTTATCCACGATTACCCTCGTGGAATCAATACTTTATTTACTCTTTATTATTTGTTGTGATAGTGCATACTTACATTTGCATGTACTGGAAAATAGACAACTATAACCCGTAATTATATGGTTCAAATATGTTCGCAGAGGACCACCATTCACTCATAATGTAATTAGTTTATCTACTGCCATGATAGTTGCAAACACAATCAAATGTGTAAGAAACAATGCATTCAATTGAGGTTATATTGGTCTTCAAATGATGAAAATGTCCACCTTACATCTCTTGAATCACTATCTATACCTTCTCTCTATCAAATTTCAAAACCTCTGCACCCGGCTTAAGTCAGACTTTAATAGGAAAAATTGTCACCGCGTAAAAATGCATCACATTTGAGACCAAATGCCTCACAATTTTCCATTTTCATGCATTGACACCTTGTGATTGGTTCATGAAAGACACTCACAATCTACCACACACGATGTGCAAGCCGTGGTCGTAAACATGCTTGTCTTCTACATTCAACATGTTTAAATAATAGTAGTTTACTAATTATTAAAAATATTATCATCCGAATTTTCACTTGTTTAAATTACTTTGTTGATAGAATTAATTTTACTATAGTAAAAATAAAAAATAATGAATCATAATAAGCATATATTTTTAGGTATTTTAGTACTAAGAAAAAGTATTTTAGAATGTCGCAGATATTTAATTTTCTCACAGGAATAAAATTACATCAATTCATTAATAATAATAATAATAATATATACTATTCCTACACAAAATAAATAATTTATCATTATATACTATATATAATAAATCGAATTCATTTTTTCAAAATAAATAAATAAAGGGAATACATGGTTTTGACGTGACTTTTCCACTTCCAATTATACGTTTAGAACAAGTTTGCTCGTAACAATATTATATTTTTTGTATCATTCAAAAGGATAGTAATTTGTTTTATATTTGCTATATTGTTATGGTCGTTAAAAAGATAAGTATAGCCTGTTTTAAAATCAAAGTGCAATATATATATATATATACACACACCCATAATTTAAATAAATATCAAAATAATTTTAATCAAAATCAAATATATACACACACACACACACACACACACACACCGGTATATCTCTATTATATATAAAGGAATACATGTTTTTGGGATAACTTTTCCATTCTCAATTATACCATCGAACATATTTGCTCATAAGAATTGGCGTAGTCTTTTTCTATCAAAAGTAAGTATTATATGTATCGTCTCCTCAGGGACTAGTGCGATATCACGGACCGTCCGATACCAAATATCATTTTAAGTTAAAAAGATTGATTTGTTTGTTGGTAACTATGAAACTAATTTTGCAAGAATAAAGGTTGAGATTAATAAGGCGTGAAACTTGTTAGGATTAGAGTTCCTCGATCAAGAATCACACATAACCTAGATATCATACATGAATTCTAGCTTTTCTTTGATATTATCACGTATCCCTCGACAATATCATTTGTGTCCAAATAATATTATGACTTCAATTGTATCATTTAATCATCGATGTCTCAAACTATTGAACGATTCAAGAGTCGGTCTTATCATTTAATCGACGATTTCTCAATCTATTAAATGATAAGAAAGCTTTAAGTTTGGATACAAGAAGTGATTATCTAAACATTAATTCCATGTCTAGAATTCATATTTGGATAGATGATTATTCTAAACCTGGATTCAAAAGTATTTTTCAATCACAATTAAATCAAACATAAATAATAAAGTGCAAGAATAATCTCAATATCAAATCAAATGCTAGAACCATATATTTAAAGATCAAAAGATTACATGTTTAGCTAAGATCAAATACCTCTAATCCCAACAATGGAGATTTAACTACTCATTGTCATGGAAGCTTTGCAAGAATGAATTGAAAGAGAAAGATTCATTACAACTTGTGATTTCTCAACAAAGGATGAAGAATCCACCTTCTATCACTCTCACTCTATGAAGAACAAACCTTAGCTCTCTCTCTCTAAGACTATTACAAAATATTATATGAGATTCTAAGATATTTTAAGTGAAATGATCAAGTGGGCTTTTATAGAAATTCTGATCTGCATCAACTCGCCCTGCGAGTAACTTCATTCGCCTTGGCGAGATGAGGTTTCTTCACTAGTGGGTTTGTGCCACGTCACCTCTGAGGAGTTTTAGCCGCCCTAGCTCGCCTCACGAGTAAATGCACTCGCCATTGCGTGTTGCTCGCCTTTCATTCGCCTTTGCGAGTTGAGGGCATGTAAAAATTGGTGCTCCCTGGAATTACTCGCCTTTGGGGCTCGCCTTTCACTCGCCATTGCGAGTTCACTCGCCTCCTTCTCGCCTTTGCGTGTTGAGGGCGAGTGGTTTCTTGTACTCTCTGGAACTTGCTCGCCTCTGACTCGCCTTTGATCACCTTTTACTCGCCATGGCGTGTTAGCCTTTGTACTTCTTCTTTATTTTTCTTCTTTGCTCAGTGTCTTGAGTTCAATTCCTGCATAAATGGGTAAAGTAAGACAAATAAAGCGTAATAGGGTATTTATCACTTATCTATCGGTTTTTTCCTCAATAACTTGTAAAACAATAAACAAACGTGCCTTAATTATACAATCAAAATAATACTTTCTGGCACTTATCACGAATTCTACTATGTTGGTGTCTTTCAAAAAAATAAGAATTTATATGGCATTTGTTATATTTTTTTAGTGATTATATTTGCTATATAATTGGTGTTATTGAAAAATATAAGCTCATTTTGTTCTAATATCCGAGTGCAAAATTTTGACACCTATAATTTAAATACAAATCGAAATAATTTTAATAAAAATCAAATCTACATATCTATATTACACATAAAGAAAATACATGAATTTAAGTTGAATTTTTCATTTTTCAATTTGAACTTTAATTTAAAGCATTTTACTTACTATTTTATATTTTTACAATATTATTTAAATTATTAATTAATAAATAGTTAAATCTCAATAAAATAAAAACTCACACTTCAATATGAAAAATATTTTCTTAAAAACATATAAACGGTTAAATAAGTTTTTCGTCCTAAAAAATATAACGAATTCTGATTTTAGTCCCTAAAAAATAAAACGGGTTGTTTTAATCCTCACATGGTTTTTGTTTTGTTTTTGGTCCTCAATATAAATCTGACATGTTTTTCACATTTATTGAACGCAAAAATACAAACATACAGGAGTTGAACATAATAAACGAACATGACATAGACATGTTTTGAACATAAAAATATTATAATCTTGATATTAGTATGAAGATAAACTGCCCCATTAGGAACCAAAAGCAAACCGAATTTTTTTCTACGAACGGAAACATTGCATTTTATTTTTAAGGAATTAAAATCAAAATTCGATATATGTTTAAAGATATAAAAAACTCACTTGACCCAATTTTAAATTAGAAGTTGAATAGGAATCACCAAGTCGCAACAATTTCGACTAATGATACTCATTTTTTATGGTAGGGTAGATTTCATGGCATGCCTCTAAAAAATGCTCCTCAAACGACATGGGAATATACTGGTCAATCATCATAGTCTGATCAGAAATGTGCTGCCTCGTTATTACCCCGTTTACCACAAAATCCATCACAGTCATTGCATTGGATGCGGTTATCTTTGACCAACTTCATTTAATACCAAAGGAATGTTACTATATTATGGAATTTGTTGGGTTGTATATAACTAAAAGAGACACTATTTCCCTCGTGGACAATGCACTTATAACTGGCGTTGCTCACATAAATTACAACCTCTGAAGTTGCATCTCGTAGACTACCATCCTTCTTCAACCATCAGTTGCTTACACCATCGTTTCGACAAATCGATTTTAGGAAATTTCTCCATCCCCAAAGAAACACGTGTTGAAAAGGGAACATATAGTTATCAAGCAAACATGCCCCCCCCCCCAATAGAACCCTCTATGTACCCAATTTGCGGCGGTAAAATTGAAATATGTTTGTTAGAAACTCTCATACCAAACTTCCAAATTGTTGTCAAATGCTAATTCATGACATGGAAACAAATTGACTTGCATAAAGGAAGTCATCAATCAACGAGTGACCCAACACCTCCTTCATGCCATGACTGTCCTCCATTTGCAAGTTATACCTTTTTCATCTTAAAAAGGGAAAATCCTTCCATCTTTGCCTCCACAACACAGGCACCTATGCAAACAACACTCCAGAAAGGAAAATAACAACATTTCAAAATTCATCCGTTAGAACAATAAAACATCCATGCAAAAACCATAACACCGTGAAAGAACTCAAGTTTTGGAGGCCATCACTATGTCATAGCCGAAAAAGTCCTGGATAGCAAGTTCACGAAAGAGAGCATACAAAAAATAAACAACATTTTTAACATGTTAGTATATCAAATATGACAAAGATAAAAAAAAGAACTCCTATCATACAAATGAGTATTCATCCTCACACATTTCCTTAAACCCAATTGCATGCTTAGTTCAACAAGAGGAAATGAGAAATTTCATTAGAACAATAAATTGAAATGTTTTTCTTTCTTATAGTAATAATTAGCGTACACATTAAATAAAAATATATTCAAACACAAGCATTAAATTATTAAATTATATTTTTTCATTTTTCTAATAATTATTTAGAGGGGTTAAAATTAGTTCTCTCGAAGATCTTACCACCATTCCTTCCCCTCTCATCTTCTTGAGAAAGATCAAACAACTAACATTTAATAGTGTGTCCAAAACCGTGTCAGATCCTTGCCATTCACACATCTACAAAAAGATAAGAACAATGACCTCGCCAATGACATTGCCGTGGTTTTGAAACCCGGAATCAACATAATTATTTCCCTTTTCACCTCTTTCAACAACCAAACCAAACAACCAAAAAGATAAGAACGATGACCTTGCCAGTGACATTGCCGTGGTTCTGAAGCCCGGAACCAACATAATTATTTCCCTTTTCATCTCTTTCAACAACTAAACTAAACAAACAAAAAGATAAGAACGATGACCTCGTCAATGACATCGCCGTGGTTTCGAAAACCGGAACCAAAATAATTCTTTCCTTTTTCATCCATTTCAACAACTAAGAACCACCGAACAATTAAGTTTAAAACCATCTTTATCCTAAATTCTCCTCAAAACAAACACATCTTAATCCTAAATCTTAGTGTAAAACGGAACAGGTGCAGTTCATGCGTCTTGGTCCAACAAGGATGAACTCAGCCTTGGTCTGAAAGTGGGACCCAGTTCTCCAACCTGTAAAACAAACGCCACGTGTCCAGATCAAACACACTGTATTGCTTTCACTTCTTCACCATCTAAAAAGTGCAATCCACTTTGACATAGCGTCAATCAATCAAACGACTAAAAAACAATTTCTCTAATTAATCCAACGGATAAAAAACCATCTCTCTCTTTCTCTTTCACTAAAATCGCTTTATCAAACCCCTTCAACCCATCCCCTTCACCGGGCGCCAAAAACCCCTTTCCTCGCTTTTATCAACAAAACTCATTTCAAACGCAACAGTGTTTGTTACAAATCCATAAAGCTAAAACGATAACAGAGTCACGTTTCAATTGAGCTTCTTCGTTTTCGTTTCTTGCATCACCGAATCGATTATTTTCGATTCGATTTCTCCCATGGACCTTCAAAACACTGTCAAAGATGCCCTAAATGCACTCTACCATCACCCTGATGATACCGTTCGCATGCAAGCCGATCGCTTTCTTCAGAATTTTCAACGAACTCTCGATGCGTGGCAGGTTCAATCTTCAATCCTTTTCAACCTTTCTCGATTTGTTTTCTGATTTATCTTTTCAGATACTGCTCTACGATTTGTTTTTCAGTGTACTTTCATATCTCGATGCTTGATTTTCCGTTAATTAAATTTGATTATCTTTTTTGACTCTGGAGCTTTGAACTTCTCTGCAAGTTAATTCATCTATTGCTGAATTTTGTGGAGCGTTTCTATTTCTGTGATTTTTGGATTTCATGGATTCTTAGGGTTCTTATTTTCTTCTTCGGATTGCGAATTCAGTAATTCAGTATAGAAACATAGATTTGAATATGCTCATTCTACGGTATATATATATTAATTACTTTTTGTTTTCTTTTTTGTGTGATTTTAATCACTGCAGGTGGCTGATAATTTGCTTCATGATCCCAGTAGCAACCTAGAAACTTTGATATTTTGTTCTCAAACCTTGAGAAGCAAGGTGATTCTATTGTTAGGGTTCATGCATGCTTAAGAATGTTAAGTGAATGCTGGTTTCTGGCTGCAAAATTATTGCTAGAAGTGTTTTCTTCTTATTTTTTGAGTGGTTGTTTATGATATAGGTTCAACGAGACTTTGAGGAACTCCCTCCCACAGCGTTCCGGCCATTGCGTGACTCATTAAATGTGAGTGACCATTTTGTGGAGAAATTCTGAGGATGTTTATTTATGTTTGAGATGTGCTATATTTTTAGGTCATGGACTACTAACCATGGCTATTTAAATGTTTAAATAGATACAATATCTCACATGTTTGTGTATTTGGTTTACTTTAATTAGTTCATGTTTGTTTTGAATGCAGAACTTATTGAAGATGTTTCACAGGGGTCCTCCAAAAGTCAGAACTCAGGTATCATGAAGAAGTTTCTTGTGCCCTTCTATCTTTGCAGTTTTTTTGGGTAGTTTTGTATATTTAATATGGAAGTTAAGTTTAATGAGATGAACTGTTCAAAATTGTCCGTACTTGTAGATTAGCATTGCAGTGGCTGCATTGGCTGTGCACGTGCCTGCGCAAGACTGGGGGGATGGTGGAATAGTGAAATGGCTCAGGGATGAGATGGATTCCAATCCAGAATATATACCAGGATTCTTGGAGTTACTTACAGTTTTACCAGAGGTATATGCGCCGGCGTTTCAGGAACTTGGACCGTCTTTTGATTTCGTTAATCACATAAATGTCTGAGTTTTGAGCCGCTAAATGCCAAGTAGTTATTCTTTACAAAATCTCTGTATTGTCGGATAGCGTTTTATGTAGCACTTAACGTATGACATGAATGTCTGAGTTTTGAGCCGCTAAATGCCAAGTAGTTATTCTTTACAAAATCTCTGTATTGTCAGATAGTATTTTATGTAGTACTTAACGTATGACATGAATGTCTGAATTTTGAGCCGCTAAATGCCAAGTAGTTATTCTTTACAAAATCTCTGTATTGTCGGATAGCGTTTTATATAGCACTTAACTTATGACATGAATGTTTGAATTTTGAGCCGCTAAATGCCAAGTAGTTATGCTTTACAAAATCTCTGTATTGTCGGATAGCGTTTTATGTAGCACTTAACGTCATACACCTCATATATTCTACTATAAATGGTCACAAACAAAATATTTTAATTGAAGTAAGTTTATTAGCTATTTGTTTTGTTGCGTTTTGTCGTTACGTGTAATGCCTTATACTTATTTTGTCGTTATAAGCAGGAAGTATTAAACTATAAGATAGCAGCTCGTCCAGAAAGGCGCCGTCAATTTGAAAAAGAGCTTACTTCTCAAATGGAGGTTGCTCTTAATATATTGACAGCTTGTTTGAGTATTGCTGAGCTTAAAGAGCAGGTGACCAGTCAATGGCTTTTCTATTTACTGTCAATTATGTCGTTACTGTCAATTTTTGAATGCTGGTTCATTGTTATGGACTTATGGGGGTGCTTTCATGTTAACATTTCTTTCAGGTTCTTGAGGCATTTGCTTCGTGGCTTCGCCTAAAGCATGGGTACACATTTTCTTTGTTTTTGCCTCTAACTAAATTTTGTTTACCGAATGGTGCATTACAGTTAATGGTAATAGATTGTTAGATTGTTCTACACATTATTTTTTAAGAAGTGTTTGGGCATCTTATATTGTGTAATGTTGGAGAGAAACATTTTATCAAGGCCACATCTATTTTTTTTTGTTATGAAAATTAATAGATCTATCTTAGCTGCGCACTCTCTCATTGTAAGATTTTTTTATAAACATTAATTGCTGGCATTCACATAAAGATTGTTAAAATAACGAATTGTTGTTGTGAGATCTACATACATAGAAATCTTATTAACTGGAAGTGGTAAAAGAGTAGGTGGCATATCTAAAAATGCTGGGTCATTGGTTCCAGTGTGACATATATAAAATTGAACGAAGAGGCCTTAGTATTTTGTATCTTTTTATCACATTTTAATGACATTAGATGGATTATAAAGTTAAGTGTCGTTTTTTGTGAAACTAATATTGAGGGTTTCTATTTTCTCAATCTTTTAAAAGGGAAAAGAAGAGGAATAGTACATTTTATTCTAAATGAAGTTTAAATGTTTTTTCTTTTCTTTTCAGGATTTCCGGATCTGTTCTTAGTTCTCATCCATTAGTTCTCACAGCACTGTCGAACTTGAATTCTGAGCTACTTTCAGAGGCATCTGTAAATGGTACGAATGCAGTGAAAACTTTCATTTTTTTCTTCCAAATATATGCTGTTGAAATTGAACTGGAGATTGTCTCAAGATATTAATTGGGCTGATGTTATATAATTATAATGGGATAAAAAGCTCGGCTGCGTTGATTTTTGATTTTTGGTAGGTGTATGAAACACCTCTTAATAATTTTATTGGGAAAGGTTTGTACCAGTACTTTTGCCTAAAATATCATTATAACCAAGAGGGTCAAGTTAGTGCTTGCGTCACTTGGCATATCATCATAGTACTAATACTGTATTATTCTCATTTCCATCACTTTTCTAAGATTATATAAATTATTATCAAGTGTTTCCAAGAGAGTGGATCTTTTAGTAATTTATTCACCCACTCCTATGAGTCCTATAAATTTAAGCATTATGAACATTGTGAAGCCACCCAAACTCAATGAAGGAAAGCTTAGCAATGATATTTTTTAAGATTAAATTGTCATTAATTTTTTACATTACTTTTGCTGTTTTCTTTTTAGTATTTTTCGCATTTTTAATGTTTAGGAGGATGAAAAGGGCTAGCAACATCCACTTAAACACCATCTTTCCACTCCTCTTAGGTGTTGCTAAGAGAGTGTTTGAGTGGCTGTTGCTAGCACTCCTCTTAAGAGGATTATGATATCTTGCCCACTTTTGAGCATTTGTGACAAAGGAGACAACTTGAAAAGAAAGAGCAATCTGGCGTTATAGAATGATAAGAATTTTAGTTAGCTGGTAATTTGAGCGTAATAAATAATTTGCGGCTTCATTAGATAAATAAACTAGGTGTTTTGGGTTGATCGGTCATTGGAGTTTGTGGATCCCGAAACCCTGTTTGTTTTGGATGTTGGATTGGGTTCCCATCATGATTTTTCATCTGCACATCAGATCCGGGTTAATCAACACTCTATAGTATTACAATCTGAAAATGAGACGGATCAGTTTATTGTTGCAGTATTTCTGTCTAATGCACCAAGCTATGCTTTTAAATCAGTGGTAAAAAGTGAATTTTATTAAATGTTACCCTAGGAATATTATTGAAGAAAAGGATGTGCAAATGAACCTGCACAATTTGCCTTGAAGTTTTTTTATCCTAATTAAGGTTCCACGTGTCCCACTTCATCAGTAGTAGTTACCGTGTTTCTTTTGTTTGTTTGCGAGAATGTTGATATTTCCAATTCTAATTTCTATTGGAAATTGCTGGTTTCAGTTTAAGTTGTTAATATTAGAATGTTATTTTGTTTTATCACTTTGGATTCAATCATGGTGTTGCTTTTCCCATGTCCTTGAATTGACAATGTGGTAATCTTTTTTCTTTTGCACCCCCTTTGCAGTGATTTCCGAGTTGATACACTACACTACAGCAGGAAACATTGATGGTGTTTCCACAAATGCGCCGTTAATTCAAGTCATTGTTCCTCACGTTATGAATCTTAAATCACAGCTGAGTGATTCTACGAAGGTAAAGAGACTTCCCAATCTACATTATCTGGGGCACGAGGGGTTGTCCATTCCAAAACATCATAGTAATTTTTCTTTATGATAGTGCTGATTTAGTTCACTATGTTGGCATTTACTTCACAGTCTAAAATTTATAATGCAATTTTTTGTGATAGCATTGAGTTGACTTATATCACTAGGTTGCCCTCTTATGATGGATCATTGGTTTGATATTTCTCTGGGGCACGAGGGGTTTTCCATTCCAAAACATCATAGCAATTTTTCTTTATGATAGTGCTGATTTAGTTCACTATGTTGGCATTTACTTCGTAGTGTAAAATTTATTATGCAGTTTTTTGTGATAGCATTGATTTGATTTACAGCACTAGATTGCCCTCTTATGATGGATCACTGGTTTGATATATTTAATTTAGTAGCTAAAACTTTTGGCCACACCATGAATACCAACTTTCTAGGGAATGAATGCCAGTCTTAGATAACTTCGTGGACAGCCAATAAAAAGCCACATCAAATGTTTTCTTAGTGGGATTGCTGTAAATTGTGATACAAAAGAAAATACATAAAATGCTCATAAGTTATACTACATAATAATGTATACAAAGACTCAAAAACAAATAATTACTCCAAGTTAAAGTTTGTCATCACAAATAAACCATATTAAAAATCCTCAACATGATAAATCCAAGGTACAAGTGCTGAAACATTTTAGTGGGATTCAGCATCTTTGAGGCTTGGCTGGATAATTGGGCAAGAAGTATAAACAGATGCTTGAACAGAGGTCTGTGGAGTCTGAACAGAGGAAGGGGTGCTTTTGGGATTGTTTAAGACAGAGGCGGGACATTTAAAACATAGTGGGCTTGGTCAAAATATCACTGGGTTGTTGGGATCGTTCTCATCTCCTGCAACCCTAGCCTACCCGCCTTCTGGACATTCAATTTGCAGCCAAAAGTAAAAAGAAGGCAGACCTGTGAATACGAACAAAGTGTGGAAAGACTACATAGGTTAAGGGGCTTTACTGGAAAAAGTGTCACCTACCATAGATGTGTGTCGAGTTGGATTGGAAGAGGAACAGAGCAGTAGCGAAACAATATAGGGCATCAATTCCTTGAAGAATTAAGGGTTTTGAACCCTATTTTTATTCTGATATAGTCTTCATTATATAACTAGTTGGGTTGATTAGGTGTCCCTGTCGCTGATTTTCTGAGCTTTTGAGGAAAATGGCGTCATATCATTAAACAAAACTTTTCTGGAAAATTCTTCTGGAGGAATTCAGTTCTAATTTGTGTGAAAACCCATTGACAGAAAGTGATCAACTTTTTCTACCCTGATATATTTATAGCCTTGATAATATTTCAATTATAGTATGTATGATCATTTTTAGTTTACACACAGTTGCATGTTATACTTCATGTTTAAAGGTCTACTATGGTCATGATCCTTTTTTCTGCCTTTAGGATGAGGAAGACGTGAAGGCAATTGCTAGGTTATTTGCGGACATGGGTGATTCATACGTGGAACTGATTGCAACTGGTATTTGTGCATTGCTATACTCTGTTAGTTTGGTGCTTTTTTGTATAGTATGACTGTGATTACCTTTGAAGCCCTCACAAGTTGCTCATTGATCTATCTGGTGTTGAACCAATTGGATCTAAATCGTGATAAATTTATATTACAGGTTCTGATGAATCAATGTTAATAGTGCATGCATTGTTGGAAGTTGCTTCTCATCCAGAATATGATATTGCTTCTATGACATTTAACTTCTGGCATAGTCTTCAGTTGAACTTAACTAGAAGGTAATTTTTTTACTCTTGAAAGCATGGTTCTTGGTGGATATTGCTTTTACCAGATTGTAAATATAATTATTACATAATCTGACAGGGAGTCCTATATTTCATATGGTAATGAAGCATGCATCGAAGCTGAGAGAAATAAGAGGCTGCAGGTTTTTCGTCCTGCTTATGAGTCACTTGTATCACTGGTGAGTCTTCTTGGTTGGAGACTGGAAGTTGGAATCAAAATTCTCCCCTGCAACCTTTGAACACCTTCAGTAGTTCATGGTTTCAAGCCTGTAGTGTGTGCTACCTTAAAATCAATTTTGTTATCATCTACATTCTATATATAATAAAAAACACTATTCTTCTTTTAGATATTATACTATTCTCAAGATTCTTGTAGCCTTCATGCATACTTTTTTTTTCTTCTTTTTCCAGTAATGACTGAATTGTGTAGTTATTAGATCTTTTCATGTAATTTTTACAGGTTAGCTATCGGGTTCAGTATCCTGAAGATTATCAAGATCTTTCGTCTGAGGACCTTAAGGATCTTAAGCATACTAAATTTGGTAATGGATTTGCAGAGGGTTGTTGTTGTGATGCATTTATTTGTTTCCTTTTCTTTCTCTCTCATTGCTCTACTTGTACACTGATTGATTCTACTCTGGGGTACAAGTATTATACTCATTATTATTATTGTTGTTGTTATTATTATTATTATTATAATTATATATACAAGGAGACCGGAATTCTTAAATTGCACTTGCTGGACCTATGTGGTTCTTGTAGGCTATGGCTCACAATTTTTGGTTTTGCTCCAAATATCTTATCATCAGATACAGCATTTTAGTAGCAGTTCCTGAGCTTTCCAAATTACTATTATTTTAACTTCAACATACTTTAGCATTGAATTGAAACTTGATAATGAGTTTTCTAATCTGTTGTCAAGTAATAATATAGCAATCTTGATGGTTAATGTGAAGTTAAGACACTCATGCCCGTGTTTATAATTGGTGGTTAGTGTTACCTCTTTAACGGTTCTCAGCTAATAGTTAATCTACAGGAGGTTTTCTGCTTGATATACTGAGAAATCAGTGAACTTTGCATAGGTATTATGATATCATTTCCCCCTAAACCCTGAAGTTGATCCTCCAGAGCATATAGGACACACACATCAAGATGGTCCCTCAGATTTTTGATATCAATTTGCTCCATAACATTAAAGAAACATCAATTAGGTCCACAAAATATCCTTGAACTTCAATTTGGTCTCTACGCTGATACTTAGGATACACTATGAACGGCCAAATCGATGTCCAAAATGTTTGGTGGACCAACTTGATATCTTGTGTATTGTTGGATGACCAATTTCGCGGCTATTGCATGTCTTTTTAATAGTTTTGGTAGTACATTTTATCCTCTACACTTCTTTGTTTCTCTTTAAATAGTTTTGGTAGGACCTTCTCACATTCCCATCCTTGAATTCCTATGTTCTACAACTCCTTTTATCATTTGCATGTAGCTAAATTTTATTAACAGATTGCTAAGTCTCTATCAATTTCATTTGAATCAGAATTAAATGGTCTCTCTATTCTAATTGGTTAACTGCAATTTCTTGTTTCAGCTGTTGCGGATGTATTAACAGATGCAGCATCAGTTCTTGGTGGTGATGCCACACTTAAAATTCTGTACATGAAACTTGTTGAGGTATGTATTACATCTGGACGAGGTTGATTGAAATATGCTTTCCTTAATATTAACGAGGCTAGGGAACCTCATCTTTAATTTCATTTTAATCTTCCTTTTCATTAATTTAATAGCAGCATGCAGACTTTAGAAGTTGTTTCTATTTTTCCTAAATAACATGAATGTTGTTTCAGCCTATAAAAATAATGTGAATGTTATATCCTACACCTCTTCATTGATTCTGAACCACCTTTTCCCATTTTTAGGCAGTATCTGGTAATAGCAGTAATGAACAAAAGGAATGGCGTCCAGCAGAAGCTGCTTTGTTTTGTATTCGGGCTATATCAAGTTATGTGTCAGTTGTTGAAGCAGAAGTAATGCCTCAGGTAAGGTTACAGCTTTAGTTTTGTGAAATTTGATTGAACTTCCCTAATGTATCTCCTTTAAATTCTCTCTGTATCTAAATGATTTTACTAAAAGTATGAGAAAACATTCCTTTCATTAAGGCACGCCTTGTACGAGATTGTAGAAGCCACACAGTAATTGATTTTGATGCCCTTGGGCATCAATGAAGGAGTTTTTAAATACGGTCGATTTTAATATTGAATTACTGCGAGGACAGTTCTTGATATTTTGCCATGCCCCAGGGATTCAAGGAATCTATTGTAATCTCCCCTTTATGTCGATATTTAGCCTATAGTATTTTGATATATTAACAATTTGCCCGATGATTTACAATAATTTTCTAATTTTGAGGGAGAAGTGTTTAGTGTGCACACAAAGTTGTATCACATTCTTTCCAATTAAATATGCTGCCAATATGCTATCGATCATATGTCAGCCAGGTGTCATTCTTTCAGTGGCTTGTACATATATTTGTTTTACATAATTTAAGGGTCTCACTTATATTTGATTTGTGTGAGGGTTATATGTGTATGTCTTTGCAATTGTGCAACATCCCCATCTGAATGTGATCTTTTGCAAGCTCATAAACTATCATTGTCTTATATTTTGCACTTCTGGTGTTTGTTTCATACAGATCATGGCCTTGCTTCCGAAACTTCCTCCTGTACCCCAGTTACTCCAGACAGGTAATGTAAAGAAAAATTATGTAATCACCTTCTCACGTGACTTACAGATTTATGAATTCTCTCCTTGTAATTTTGTACATGGTTAAGTTTGTAGCTTTTCTGTTCAGATTTGTTTGGAACCACTCATTATGATGTTTGTTATGTATTGTTTCCATATTTTCAGTCTGCGGAACTATTGGAGCTTATTCAAAATGGCTTGATACAGCACCATGTGGACTGTCTATACTCCCTTCAGTTTTAGATATCCTAATGAATGGAATGAGTACATCTGAAGAATGCGCAGCTGCTGCTGCTTTGGCGTTTAGGCACATCTGTGATGGTATATATAGTGAACTAGTATTTGAGTGTATTTGTGAACTTTATGTTCAGTGTTTACCCCTTAGAATGTTGACACGTTACCTAGATGAGCTACAGTAGTATTCAGTGCAAACAAGGTGAAGATGAGTGACTGACTACATTCAATGCTTACAAATCAATTTTCTGAACTGTGGTTCTGACTGAGGCTTTGCAATAGTTTTACCTGAAGAATTTGGTTTGGTCATTTTCATAAACAACGGCTAAAATTCTCGTGCTTTTATGTGAGGATGCAACTTGTTTAAGTAAGTTCTTCAAGAAAGTATTGCAGGAATCTAATTATAAACTAGAAAGATAAAAAAAAAAAAGTAGCTGAAACTAATTTAACTTATGTGTCAAATACTTTACTAAATAACATATGTAATGATTCTTCATTTTTTTCAGAAGAAGAATTAAGAAAGAAAACATTGGAAGAAGAGAATGGGGAACATGTTGCTTTAATTAATTTCCGTTACAATTTTTACTTGCCTGATTTGGCATAATATTTTGTATAATGTTTGGTGTCCATATAGTCATTAAATAGCCAACACCTGATATCTTGGTATTAAAGCCTCTATGCCCAAGTGGTGAACACTATACTCTTATCTCTAAATAAAAATTGAATTTCATCACTAGGTAGTTTGGTTTGTGCATTGTTCATGTTTCAAACCAAAAGTGGTCTTGCATGAGGGGGCAAGTTGACAATGTTTCATGTATTTGATGTGTTACTCATGACTCAAGATTTGTTTCTGATTTCAGACTGCCGCAAAAAGCTTTGTGGATGCCTAGATGGTTTGTTCCACATCTACAATCGGACAGTTAGCGGGGAAGATAGTTTCAAAGTTTCTGCTGAAGACTCGTTGCACCTGGTTGAAGCCTTAAGGTAATTTGGCTCCCTGAAATATTTGGGGAATGATTGTTTGCTACTGATTCTATTTTTAATGAAGTTGATTTGGTCATCTTAAATTTCAATGTAGTATGGTTGTTACTGAACTTCCTTTGGATGATGCTAAGAGAGCTCTTGAGGCATTATGCATACCAGTTATATCTCCTTTACAGGTTAGTGTCTGTCTGCTGAGATTTTTAGTTTTACTTATTCTTTTGATGATTGTTTCCCCCCCTACATTTTGTTCCACCAGGAAGCTATCAATCAAGGTCCTGAAAGCTTAAGTAAAAGTTCTTGTCGTCAGTTAACGATTCATATCGATCGTTTTGCTTACATTTTTAGGTGTGTGTAATGTTTTGTACTTTTATGTCTGCACACCCCAACTTTTTTTTTTAAATAAAATGATTTGTATCACAATACTGAACATGCAACTGTATCTACTTCTAGATATGTAAAACATCCTGAAGTTGTGGCAGATGCTATCCAACGGCTTTGGCCAATTTTTAAAGCTATTTTTGATGTGTAAGTAGTCTCAAACTACTCCCCATGCTTAACTTTATATGAATTTCTTTGTTTTACTATGTTCTTTTATTTTTTGAAGCTTCTTTATCTGAGACTTTTTTTTCTCATTTTCGATGCCAGTCGTGCTTGGGACATGAGAACAATGGAATCTCTTTGCAGAGCATGTAAATATGCAGTAAGTAAGCTGGACCATTATTTTGCTACATTTTTGCGTTAAGAAAGTAATATTTTTTTTTGGTAACGGCCAATGTTAATAATAATTAATTGTTAGATTAGTCTTCGCCCGAGTTTGAAGCCGGGACCTTCAACTCATTTAACCCTTAGCTCAAACAAGTTGAGCTACCCTATCCCCCTGTGAAGAAAGTAATTTTTTTTTTTTTTTTTGACAATCAAAAAAGAGAATTATTAATCAAACGTATGATTACAAATAAAAGCCGATGGATACTCCTCCATCCACACCCCTATTAGGCTCTTTTAGAGCTAATTGGGCTAAGGCATGGGCCAAGAAAGTAATTATTAACAACTCAGCGTTTGATATTGAGTATTGGGAAAATTTGAACTTTAATATTGGGTAGAGATAAGGTCTAAATAGAGCTTATAATGCCTAGAAAATCCTGACCTTACTAGCTTGTTTTGTTGGGTTGATTTATACCCGAAACATAATATGATATCAAAACCTATCCTATATCATTTAATGGGCTATCCGTAGTATCCATACAACAAGCCCCATAGCCCTGGGAGTGATATTGACAAAAAGTTTAACTCCCATGGTATCTTCACTTTACAAACCAGTTTTGTGGGGTCGAGTTAAGGCTTATGCAATTGATTTGGGCACTCATCCAACTATTATTGTGGTTTCAACCCTTGTATATCACGTCTTTATGTGTTTCACATGTTCATGACTAAATTTTCATGTGGTTGAATACTATGTTTATGATGTCTTTCTTTCCTTGGGCTTTAAAGCTAAGTTTTCAGTTGGCTAGACTAAAGAGTTTGTACAAGCCGAGTTGGTTCTATGCATTTTCTATGTTGATAATATTAGTTTGTATTATTCAATGCTCTAGCAATATTCTATCGCATGTTTCTAGGTGAGAACTTCTGGGAGGTTCATGGGGCTCACAATTGGTGCCATGCTGGAAGAGATTCAGAGTCTGTATAGGCAGCACCACCAGCCATGCTTTCTTTATCTCTCTAGTGAAGTTATAAAGGTATTCATATCTTACCATTCCAAAGGGAAACCTTTATTGATCATGTAAGCAATTGTTTTGTATGCATACAAAAGTGAAGTTGGATAAATCTTGACTTTGAAGTTTTTTTTTTTTTTTTTTCCTTTCATTTTTTACCTTAGGTGAATTTGAGTACCATCTTAATTTCAGGGCTTTTTTGTTGTCTAGTTTATGATTATTTCGGCTAGTGCCTGTTTTCAGCACTAGTGTGCTGCCTCCTGATCTGTTATGGGATCCTTGTAAGACATGCAGAAGACTTGGAGAGTGATATGTCATTGAACTTATGATGTTATGTTTGTATTGAAGTTTTAAACTTTTCTTTCTTTAATGAGCTCTCTTCTTTTATCCTATAATTTTTCTCGAATAACGGATTTAAAAGTAAATATGATTTCCTTAACTTGTGTCTTGTACTTGGAAGTACAGTTATGTTTTGAGTGGCGGTTCATCATGATTGTTAGGTAGTCAGTGCATTTTTACTTGTAGGATTGGATGATCATGATCCTGTGAGTTTCATGGTGGGATGAGTTATTGTTGGTGTTATAAGAGTTAGCATTAGGTTTTTAAGAGTATACGGGCTTGACTCAGATGTTCCTTGTAATATGTTGTACTGCACTATTAACCTGATTGTATATACACGCAGATAAAACTGTGCTATTTAGTTCATCTGTTAGGAAGCTGATATTGTATTACTAAGATAAGGGAGCAATATCCTCAATTTACTACAGGAATATTGCAGAAATTTAATGTCTGCATCTCCCTCACCCAAAGGCTCCAACTATCTTTCAAATAACTACATGCTTCCTTGATAGGAACTAAAATATAGATTGGATGGACATAGATTAATGGATATGTCTCCTTACAATCAGAGGTTACCCTCTATTACTCTCAGCAGTCAATAGCAGCCTCTATAGAGGTTTAGCGCAGCGACCCCTAGGCACTACACAAAATCCCATTTCATTGTGGTTATGAGTCGCGGGTGCAGCGCCACTAATAGCAATCAGATAGCGACAAAATAACTGTTGTAGTGGCCGCCACAGTGAAACTGCCACAAAACTGTCTTATTTAGATTTTTTTGTCATTTCACTCGTAAATAGTTATTTTTTGTTCTCAGGTTATAGCTGTTCCCTGTTTTTTTAATAAAATTAGCCACTTCCTCCTAAAATTCTTAATGGTGACAAAATAGTGTCCTCCTGTCTTGTCATTTCTTCTGCTCCAAATGACTTCATCTCCCCTCACCTTGTGCTGCTTTCCAGCAGCCCTTTCTGCAAACATTATACTTTGATATCCTCTAGACATTATAATTACTTATCAGTAGATATGAGCTTTTATTTAATTGACCTGTCTTTTCCTTTCATTTGAATGTTCTTGTTTCTTTGAGGATGTCATATGAAAATTTTGATAGAATATGAACCTATTATCCCGCTGACCCCACTTAGTGGGATAAGGCTTGGTTGTTGTTGTTGTTGATGAACCTATTATCCCGTTGTTGACTGTAGGAATGTCCAGAATTCTTCCCTTCAAATGGCATGGCCAATGAACTAGTTTTTTATAACTTAGGTGGTTTGTTTTTTACATTTCAGATATTTGGATCTGATCCATCTTGTGCTGACTACTTGAAGAATTTGATTGAGGCACTTTTCCATCACACAACGCGCCTTCTCACAAGTATTCAGGTGTGATTGAAGCGAGTTTGCTTTAGCACTTCCTTCCAGATCTATGTATAGTATTTGAATGTCTTATCACACTTTCTGCTGCAGGAATTCACAGCCCGGCCGGATATAGCAGATGATTGTTTTTTGTTGGCTTCAAGGTGTATTCGCTACTGTCCTCAGTTGTTTATCCCCTCGCCAGTTTTTCCTTCGTTAGTTGATTGCTCTATGATTGGGATCACAGTACAGCATAGGTATGGTCTCTCTCCCACACACAGACGCTCACACAATGTTGAAAGCATCCTACATTATTCTAAAATGGCATCATTATCATGTGCATTCTCACACTTTTTTTGTTCTTATTTATTCTTGAGATATTAGGAATCCCATAATTATTTTTCATACGGTTCCATGTCTGCATTTTACTTTTATTTTAGGCTCACCGTCTATAAGTTATGGCACCGTCTGCATGGAAAGAGGGCATGCATGGAATTTTTTGTTTGTTTTAACATATATATAGTTACTTAAGGAATAGATGCTTATTGAAATTTACAAGTGAAATACTTCCCTCTTAAAATACCAGTTATTTTATAACAAGGGACATTATTGATTGATTTTTTTTTTCTACCTTCAAACCTATTTGTTTTACGTTTTAGTATGATTGCTGCATGTTAACTTTGAGTGCTTGCAACTCTTGACGAGACTATGCTCTGAGAGTTGAATGAATATCTCAAAATTTTCAGCATTTTGTGGCATGTTTGTTTACCCTTTGCTGTTACCCCCTTCTCTCGTGCAGGGAGGCTTCCAATTCAATATTGCATTTCTTTTCTGATATTTTTGATCTGGCAAACACCACAACGGGGGAGCCATTTTTACCAATCAGAGATAGTATAATTATTCCTAGAGGTTCCAGCATTACCAGAATTTTGGTTGCTTCATTAACTGGAGCACTTCCAAAATCTCGAGTAGAAGTGGTAATTTTCTCAAGTCATTGTTGACTGCATTTCATTTTCATATATATTAAATTTTTTCTGATTGGATGAAGTTTAACTTTCTCAATGTCTATGCACCTGCACGTCCCTCAGGTGTCTTACACACTACTGGCATTAACTCGATCATATGGGATGCTAGCACTGGAATGGGCAAGAAAGAGTATTACGTTAATTCCATCAACTGCTGTCACAGACTTGGAACGATCAAGATTCTTAAAAGCACTTTCAGATGTGGCATCTGGAGGTGATACTAATGGCCTATCTGTTCCAATTGAAGAGCTCTCAGATGTTTGCCGGCGCAATAGAGCAGTTCAGGAAATAGTTCAAGATGCTCTGAGACCACTCGAGTTGAATTTGGTGTGTGTATCATAGAGGATCGGTAAACGCCTATGATATGATAAGGCCATTTTGTTTAGGTCCTGTCTATCAGTTAGGCTAGTTGGTTGTGTATTATTTGTTATATTCGTTTTTTTATATGCCATTCTCCGATTTTTTTGGGAGAATTTGCCCCGACATGTTGCGTTGGCCAGGAAAAATTAAACGGGGTGCTGTACCTTATGTTCTTGAGACGTGGGTTTGTAGAGTGGATGTCGTTGTCCTGGTTGCCATTCTGGGGGGGGGGGCGG
>Ga0315914_1001694_pt1 | contig 33442 bp, 16 predicted proteins | sample MpolenodulesMG_FD_203920 | JGI IMG/M metagenome (GOLD analysis project Ga0315914, IMG submission 203920) | Medicago polymorpha root nodule microbial communities from Los Angeles, California, United States - elongated nodules | ecosystem: Host-associated > Plants > Roots > Nodule | place: USA...
TTTTACACAAGATCAACAATATGATTCATTACCTTATGAAAAGTATTATATCTTTAATTGTTGAATAAATGATAAGGTGTTATTATTATACTTGTCAGTAAAACTTTGATTCTATCTCTATTCATACAGAATATGGATGTCAATAGGAGTGGTGGTTGTTTGCTTCCTGGTGATAATTATCCAGATTGGTTAACCTTTCTTTCGGAAGGTTCTTCGGTAACTTTTGAAGTTCCTCAAGTGGAAGGGTGTAACTTGAAGACAATGATGTGCATTGTCTATACTTCAACCCCTGGTAACGTAACATCAAGTGGCCTTAAAAACATGTTGGTGAAAAATTACACAAAGGCCACCATTCAACTATATAAGAGAGAGGCATTAGTCTCCTTTGAAGATGAGGAGGGGCAGAGGTTAGTATCAAGTATAGAACCCGGTAACAATGTGGAGGTCGTTCTTGTTTTCGAGAACAGTTTTACTGTGACGAAGACAGTAGTTTATCTCGTATACGATGAACCAGTTTCCAAAACAATGGAGTTGTATCATGTACTAGATTTGAATGCAATTGCTCGTAATAATGATGACAATGAACGCCCCGTCAAGAGATTCTCTACTGAAGAGGAGCCCACTGATGACTTCAATCAGAACAGAAAGAAGAAAAGCCGAGTGGAATGAATCAATGAAAGACAGTAAAGCAATGGCTGAGCAAAAATCAATTTTATGGTGACTGCTAACAATTGTTTTCCATTTTTGGATGTAGTTTCTAGATTTTATCCATGGTGAATTTTTGTATTCACAGAGTTTTGAAAGATTCTAATTTGTTATGTTACAATTCTTCCACTTCATGTACCATTTAAAGGTCTTTTAACAAAATGAACTAAATAGCTATAGCATTTGAATGTTTAGCAAACTTCTGTAGTCCTAAATGATAGGATATATGGCTGCCAAGAATAAACTCTGATTTGAGCAATGAGCATTTTACCTCAGCATCAGACTACATAGTTAGTTATCTTGCTCAAGCTCATTTCCTTTGCTACAGAAACCTTCATAACTTTATTTTTGAGTAAACATTTATTTTGGTCCCTAATGGTGTGAGGCGCTCTCACTATAGACCCTGAATGATCAGCTATTTGAACCATACTATGAGTTATTACATTTATATGTCTTTTAACAAATTCGACAGGACAGTCTTCAACCTAGCTTAGTAATGAGTTCATTCATCATATCATTTGTCTCTAAAGTCGTGAGTTCTTACTTTTCACCAATATGTTGGATATATATACTTGAAACGGTTGATCAGTTTTTGAAAGGGGGTAAGTGCAAAATATAGTTCCTCTACACATTTATTTACTCAAATGCAAAATAGTTAGAATACTTGCAATTGTTCAAAATAGCCAACCAATTCTTCAGAAAATTTTATATGCCTTTCAAATGAGTACTGATATAAAAAATGATTCTTAAACTTTCTTTAAGATTTGATTACAATGAGATAACAGGACATACAAACACCAACAGAACAAAAACTAAACTGAAGGTATACACCAAGTAACAGATTCAACAGCAACATTATAGCATTAAGATCACAACTTCGGAATCAAGCTCAAGGCCTACTTGACTTTCCCCAACACTCAACTAATTTACACATGAAATCTGTAATCCACTGCCCGAAACTATACTTGATCAATCCACAACAACTAACAGCACCAACATTTTCATCCACGGGTTCCACTTGCGAACAGCTTGTCCCGACAATACATTCATTAGCATCACCACTAAGCACAATATCGTTTTTTTCTTGTTCTTGACATTTCTCCATTTTTTGTCCAATTGTTTGATCATATACAAGATAAACTATTGTTTCCTTCACAATGAAACCTTTCCCAAAAACAACAACCACCTCTACCTTGTTTCCCGGTTCAATACTTGATACTACCCTCTCACCCTCCTCGTCTTCGAGAGAGACTATGGCCTCTCTCTTATAGAGTTGAAGGGTGGTCTTAGTGTAATTTTTCACCAGCATGTTTTTAAGGCCATCTGATGCTAGGTTTTTTGCAGTTGAAGAATAGACAACGCATATCATTGTCTTTAAGCTACACCCTTGCACTCGAGGGACTTCAAAAATTACAGAAGAACCTTTGAAGTTGAAGGTCAACCAATCAGGATAACTGTCACCGGGGAGCATACGTTCACCACACCCATTGACACCCATATTCTGTAAAAGTGAAAATAAGCTTAAGATTATAACTCTATCTATATTACCTAAATCAAAGTTTACATTCATAGGTTTCTTATTTTCAAGGCACAGTTCTTGTTAATATGCCTATGAGTAGAGTGTTCAATTGGTTGATAATATCATTAGTATTGGTACATTTTGGTTGGGCTAGAAATTATTAGATACATGTAAGAAATAGAGAGTTGAATGTGAAACCTGTAAAATGTTCTCTTTCAGAATATTGGTGACTTGGCAATTCATTCCTATTTGAATAAACAAAGATTTCATGGAAGATTTTGATCCTGAAATGTGAACATGACTATAGTATTGCATTAGTGCAGAAGTTTTCATATTTGATACTTGTGAAGTAGAAGTTGGTTCCAATTCTGTAGGATTTGGGGCATATAAGGCATCCAAAATTATTTTTGTGTCTTGAGAAAGTTGAATTTCTGAGTCACACTCCACCCAAAGACATCGAAGCCATGGAAGGTACTTGGACATAGATGACAGTTCACGGGAACTACTATTTTGTACATCTAAAGGAACAAGAGATGGCAAGCCGGCGGATGTTTGAAATGGTGATGGGAGATTATTTGTCGGTGACATCCAAGACCAAATGATAGCTGGAAACACGTCGTGAGAGAATCCTTCATAACCGCACAAAGAAATATATCCAATGCTCTTCGACCTTACTACTGAAACGGGAACTCTTGCTATTGCTGTATTATTTGCAATTAGGGTGGTTAAAGATTCCATATCTTCCAAGTCCTCTTCCAACTGGTCAATCTTTAAACACCCCGAAAGAATAAGAGTTTTCAGAGATTTTAACTTGTATATGCTTCTTGGGAGTCTACGTATGTTGATACAATCTTCCAAATCTATCAGAAGAACTTTATTGAGATGTCCGATGCTAGGAGAAATCTCAGACAACATTGGACAATCAGTCAATACTAGCTTTTCAAGATTAGGCATGTTTGAAAAGTCTGGAGTCTGTGTCAGAGAATGAGAATGACTAAGGTTTAGAATTTTCAACTTCTCCATCTTCTGCAAGAACACACATGTTAGGTCATAGTATTATGTGTGGAGTTCTAATCAAAGATGAAAAATGAAATCAAAATTAATACCTGAGTCTCTTTCCATAGAAATTTGACATTGCTGTTTACTAACTCAATGGAAACTAAATTTCCATTATATAAGCTTCTAGGTATGCATGTTAAAGGAAATCCATTCCAAGAAAGCCATCTTAGATTTCTTGAAAGATATTCAAAATCCCCATCAAGTTGTACTCCAGCAAGTTGAAGCAATCTGAGTCTCGTCATCTTCTTAAATGCTTTAGCACTAAAACATTTTGCATTAGCTCTTGGCAACTTCAAAGTCAGTCCCTCAACAGCTTTTGTTCCCTATGAAAGATGATTCACCGCCAAATTATTTTTTAAAGCACAACTAAATTATGAGTATTAAAAATTCATTACTCATAAATGTAAAGAAGTGATTACCATTTGTTCTGATAATACATCAATCACGTCTTTACTAAACCATAACCTGCTACGCTCTGTGGGATCCTTTGGTGATTTCTCACGAATTATTTCTCTTCCCATATCTCGCAACAAATCATGCATTCCAAGCCTGCCCATATCATCAACAGTTACAAGGCTACGCTCCATAAGAACATTTATTCCAATTTTTGCATAAAGTTCGCACCCATTTAATATATGTATAACATCATTTTGGACCATCCCAATAAAGAAGCAAGCTATGTCAAGGAATATTTCTTTCTCAGTGTCATCGTTTAAAGCATCATAACTTATTTTTAACTTCTTCTGTACTTGATCATTGGGAATTTTTCTGAGTTTTTCCAAAACACTCTCCCATTCCGTTATTCCCCTATCAAATAAATATGACCCAAGGACTTCAAGAGCTAGCGGCAATCCCCCGGAATAGTCCACTACATTTCTTGAAATTTCGGCAAAATCTTTTCTAGGGCTCGCTTGCTTGAATGCATGCCAACTAAAAAGCTCAATTGATTCACTTTCACCCATTTTTTTCATTGTGTATACTTCATCAACTCTGTTCCCTCTAAGTATATTCATATCTCTTGTTGTGATAATTATTCTACTACCCGAACCAAACCATTGATGACTTCCACACAAAGCATTCAATTGATCCAATGTATTCACATCATCAAGTACAAGAAGTACTCTTTTATTACAAAGTATATCCTTTAACTTATTTTTTCCTTCCTCAATGTTATGTATCTTGGTCGATGTTTCTTTGCAAACATCAAATAGAATTTGTTCTTGTAAATACACTTGTCGAATATTTTGCTCCCAAACTTCCCTAATATTTGCGACGAAGCTCTTACCATCAAAACTGTGGCCAATTTTATTGTAAATGGCTTTTGCAATAGTGGTTTTTCCAATCCCTCCCATACCCCACATCCCTAGTAGCAGAACATCTTTTGACTGTTTGTTTTGAAATGGATTTTGCATTTGTTGGAACTGCTGCTGTTGAAATGGGTAGTTCACTTCTAGGGAGAGTAGTGGTTGAAATGAAGCTTGCGATTGTTGGACTTGTAGTGGTTGAAACAGAGCTTGCATTGGCCGGAAGTGTAGTGGTTGAAATGAAGGTTGCACTTGTTGCGCTTGTTGCGGTTCAAACGATGCTTGCATTGGTTGGAAGTGTAGTAGTTCACTCGTGGGTTGAGGTGTTTTTTTGTATATTAGTTGAATCATATCTTCCACTCGAGGTTCAACTCCTACTGGATTATTAGCAACGAACAAGTCTGTCTTGTTTAGCAAACCCACAACTTTTTCAACAATATCCTTGATTGCCTCACTTTCGTTCCTGTTTTAAAACCCAAATAAAGGATCATATATCTTTTTTACATACCGTCAATGTTCATTTACTTGGTTACATGGTTAATGAGTTACAAAACATTGTGCAATTTATCAACCATCTACTGAAATGTAATTAGCCACATGTTTGAATTATGTTAACTATGTCATGAAGAAATGAACATTATTTGTGTCAAAAGTTCATTGTGATCAAATATACAAGATATCAACTAATCATCCATTAAACATAATTAACAATGCATTTGAACTACGGTCTAGTAAATAAATACATAACAGTTTTTCAAAGGTAAGCGCAAATTTGATCAAAACTATTTTAAAAATATCCAAAAAATTAAAAAATAATCCAAGGTTCGACCTTTTTTCTTTCAAAATCATTCTCAAGAAAGAATGCTTGTTGAGATGAATTGCATTACCTTAAATTTAGCACTACAAATCCTGCAAACCCGGCTACCTCATGAAGTGCCGTTGTCCAACTCCGTTCCTGCTCCATATTCGGTGACCTGGATTTGAAGTTTAACACTTTGAAAAGTCTTTTCGTATTTGAAAGTCTAGTCAATAGACTTTCAAATGCTTTACCAAACTCACCATTTTGGTGACGAACTTCCGAGGGATCTACACCGTAGAACACTGGCAACACAACTTGCCCTATAGTTTTGGAACACTCCATTATCTTCACCAACTCATCCAGACACCATCGTGAATCCGCATAGTTCTTTGAGAAAACAATCACAGCAATTCGTGATTGTTCAATTGCTCGATTTATTGATTTTGATATGGCATCTCCCCTTTGAAGTGAATCATCGTCTCTAAAAACTTTAACTCCAGCATTTAGAAGAGAAGTGTTAAGATGTGAAGTGAAGGAAGCACGAGTATCTTCCCCTCGGAAACTTAAAAACACGTCATGAATGCTTAATGCTTTCGACGAATTCTTTGTGCATGTGTTATTTAGAAGATCAGGGAAGTTAAAGGAGGAAGACATGGATGGATGAGAGGGAACTGATTTATTGTTGAAATAGCAATGAAAAGTGTTGTAGTGTGAAATTATGTGTGTGAACTCTGAAGCTTGAAAAAGATAAAGAGTGTAATATCATATGGATAATAATGATTGCCACTACTTTGCATTATTTTCAACTTAAAGTCATCATCACGTTCGTATAATGTGTCAGGTCCACATTAGCTGTCAAGAGCATACCAACCAATAACCATAAATATCTCCTTCAACTTTTGAATGTGTACATGAGATTTGATGATCGTCTATTTTTGGAATATGTAGTTATTTTGGTGTTTAAATTTGAGAGACGTAGGTTCAGCGTTTGCTAGCCTACGCTTCCGTACTGTGTCAATGTCAGATATTTAGATATTAAAATAACTATTTACTCTAGTCCTTATTAGTTACAGACTCTTCAGAACTTGATAGTGGACTGCTAGACTTTTCTATGGAACTTGATAACTATTTACACCTAAAGTTTGTTTATATTATGAAAACTAGCAATAATGTCTCAAAAATACTGTGGACACAAAGATTCAAAGATTGTGGACACAAAAACACAAAGTGAACCAATAATGTCTCAAGAATAGACTGTTTTGTTTGAAGTCATCTGTGGGATCCATAATATGAAAATGAAAGGTAAATTGGAGAAAGGAAATGATTCTCAACCATAATGGTTCTCACAATATTCTTGCATCCCTATTACAATTCACCCACCTTACTATTTATACTACTAGGCATAACAAACTTGTCAACTAAGCATTCTAACCCACTCTTTATTTACCATATAATAACCTCACCATACTCTTTATTACATAATAGCCTCTTTTTCCCTAATCCCTCATACTTAGGTCTCTATCAATAGCTATCTTCAATTATTATTAGTTCCTTTTCTTTCTAACTTGTTGATACAAAAGCAAGTTCTCTCGTCCGTAAGGCCTAGCTCAACAGGCAATGCTGATAATGCTAGGTTGGACACCTTCACCCAGGTTCCAACCCAAGACCTTGTAGTGTGTGTGAGTTCAAGCGGAGTTTGCCACTTCGGCTACAAACCAAAAAGACAAAAGCAAGTTCCCCCCAATGCATCTGAACAAGTTGAATGAATAACATACCAATTTTCTTTCTTTGATTCTTCCATCCCCTTCTTTCACTTTTAACAGGAAACTGTCAACAAATCATTACTAGCTATGGAAAAGCTCCAACTTTGCATTGATCCACGACAGCCCTGCAAGCCACCATGGACACCAGACAAAGCTTTCACTGCTATTGCCGTTGTCGGCTAACCTCTGCCTCTCTGACATTAAAAGGATTGCACTTTCTTCCATTCATATTATTTGTTTCATGAAACTATCAATCTTTTTGAATGAGGGTATCATGTAGTCTTTGACTTTTCCATCAAGAGCAACATTCTTCCTCTTCAACTTCAATGTTCCAAAGGAAAATCCAGCATTGTCATGTCAACTTTGATAATGTGTTACTCTAAATACATTAACGAGAGCTCTAACTATTGTCAACTTTCTCCATAGAAATAAATTTGTCCACTTTTCAAGCATGTCTTCGACTTCAACTACTTTTTGTTGGCATTTGTACCGTTGTCCCCTTCACTCATTGTTATAAAAGCAAGAGTTCATTTGGAAGCTTACCATCTGGCCGATGTGTGGGATCTTTCAGAGAAGACATGGATGAGATGAGATGAGATGAGAGGCAATTAACTATTAATTAATTGTTGAAAAAGAAGAATAAATGAGAAAACTTATGTAGATAGGTGTAGGTACAAAAAAGTGGCAGGTTTGCAACTTGGAATTATCAAAGACAACAAATAGGAAATAAACATTTATTATACAGTTTGCAATCCCATCTTCTCTTGCAAGGCCTTTCAAACCACTAGTGTAATGAGTCATTTTCTGAATCTCGGATTTGCCCAATTCTTTATGTTTAGAGAAACGCAAAAATTCAGCCATGTACTCTGTCACTCATCGCTTTGAGAAAGAAAAAATATATATAAATTGATTTATCGTTTATTAAGGTTAATTTTATAAAACGACTCATAATATCTCTTTCCCATAAAAAAAAAATAAGAAAGATGACAGACAGAGGGAGAAGATGATAATCTGACACAACTCGAGGGGCACACCACTCCCATTGCGATAAGCGTATTCCTTGTTCGTAGAATATTTTAAATTGATAAAACAAGAAAAAATCACATGAAAAAATGCATCTTATTTTGACATCATAGTTGAATTTTCACAATTTTTTTATTTGTGATTTTATTGAAAGAATTTGTATTTTTATTTGGCAAAAGTTGAGTAAGAATGTGATTTTATTTGGCATTTTCCCTCATTTTCTTCTATTTTTATTTGGTTTCCATACACCGCATAATACCTTCAGCGAACACAAGATCAAATGGTTTCACAATCCACCATTATAATAATATTCTCGAAGCAAATTCCAATCAAAAATTCAAAATGGCTTCTCTCCTAAAGTTAGTAGTACAATTAGAGTCTACAGCCAAAAACTAAAATGTAAATATAGTAAACAGAACAAAATTACAATCTCTTCCTTACTCTCTCTTTTAAGATTTAAAAAAATTCGACCTGGATATAATCTAGATACTTGACAAAATGCTTCAGATGATCAAGTCCTCAGCGAACTGCCAAACCTTGGGCTGCCTGGGACCCATCTTCCGATACTTTGTTGGCCTGAATGGTACTGATTACATTTGAAATATTTCCCTACAAATAGAGCAAAAAATGAACATACAAGTAACTCAATTGAAACAATGGAATTTCAATATGACTGAACACAAGATCAAATTGTTATCAAGTACACAGTAACTATCATCATCTACAACATGTCCCTAATAATGTTGTGAAAATTACTACAAAAGAGAAAACAAACGAAAATGTATACAACAGGCATGAAAATCGCATTCAGGAATGGCTTCAGAACTAAGTAATTAGCTCCTGAATATATTCAAGTTTGCAGGGTTTTAAAATCTCATTTAATTTAATTGTTATATATGTGGTAAAATTTATTTTTTGAAAATACCTGTATTATAGGGATCGCATCACTAAAAAGATTTCTATGCATAAAACATCAAATTTATAATTCTGGAAATTATAGATGAGAAATTATTTACCCTCCAAGTCACTAGCTTTGTTCTCAGTGTTTGCCACTGATGCTGACCAAACACCCGATCAGTGTGATGACTGCACATATCAACACTTGCATTAAATTGTGTATAAATTTTAAAACTTGAATCAATCGAATTTACAAAAAAATAGCTACAGCCATTAGGTGCATCTCTACATGCCCTATAGCAGAGGAAAGGCTAGAAATTGAGATACAACATACCTAACAAGGACAACTTGATTCATTTGGTCCATCTTACAGTCAATTAACTTTGCAGTTATTGCTTTAAAAACCCATAGTTCAACTTCATCATCATTGATCTGAAAGGGAGTTGCAACGTTTGAATTATGCTAGGAAATATGCAAATACAAAATATACAGAGTAAATTGAAATTTACCTGAAGTGTGTCCCTAATAAGTTCATAAGGAATTTGGCCAGATCCATCAGAGCTGAGATCAACCAATGACATCAATCTCATTTTTGCAATGCATTCTTCATGCACAAGGCCTAAACAGCATTATTTCATCAAAACATTTAGGTAGAAACACAGTGGCAGAGAGCTCTGCAAATATAACTAATGATAACCAATTGTGCATGAACAGTATTTACCATGGTCATTCAATAAGGTGGAATTTGCAGTGTGATACTCTAAGTATGCATCAAGCCTCTGAGTAAGAAAAATCTTGAGAAGCTGATATAACGGAGCATATTTGGCATCATTCTCCAGTTGCCCAACAGCAGGCATGTCCAGTAAATCACACTACAACATGAAAATCAAAATACAAATTTATGAATGCTCTAGAGAATATTCAACACTGCAAGACAAAAATTATATACAATAGCAGACTTTGCCATCTAAGCAAGGTAGTCTAACTCGAAATGTTCCTCAGAATCTGAATAATACTAATATTAAATATTGGTCATTAAAAAAATACATTATTTAGATATTTGATTTATAACAACATATTTTCCCACTTGTTGATTGTAGATTAAGATAACACAAATGCAAATTCACAAATGTCGCAATTATGAACATTTCTCAATATTTGCTTTATCATGAGTCATAAATAAGGCAGCAAGGCATGCAACGCACTATTATGATTACTAGCGAGGTCATAGCTTCATGGCACACAATGGACCATTCCTAGTCTCTCTTATTCACTCTAGGCAACAAAGAAAACTGGCAAATAAAGCACACTGCTTTCAATGTTCTCTCAAAGTTGAGTCACAAAAAGAAAGAGGTTGGAGTCACAGAGACTGAGAAACCAGAAAGAGAAGAGGCTGCAACGGATAGAATTGGAAAAGATGTGCCGCAAAGGAGAGACACGACAGGTAGAAGGGGCTGTCTGAGAATTGTAATCATTGAAAATGATTTGGCAACTTGGATGATGCATGCCAAAAAAAACATAAAAAGAGAGAATTCTCGGATTTTAAATTTTCACTGTGACTCCACTGGTTTGGAATCTCTCAGCAAAAAAACATAAAAATGGCAATTCCAAAGTATATAAAACACCAGTTTGACTGCCATGCCTATAAGAGAAAAATAGATATTACAAGATGATAGAAGGTCCAAAAAGCAAACAGAAGTTCTAAGCTAAGTTGCAGATAACAATATGAAAGTCGCCTCATCACCTTTTGAGAAAATATTATGTTTTCCAGCTGCAAGTAATAACTATGATTGAATGTAGGGGACGGAAAAAATAATTTCATGCAATAGTTTAACCTCATTATTACACAAGTTACCTGAAATACGTCAGGTGCCTTGACAAAATCAACAATTGCACGAACAGCTTCCTCCTTGGCTTCACTCAAAACATGCGCCTCTTCTCCAGAAAAAGTTGCAAGATAATTGGTGAGGAACTTGAAAGAATCCTTTGACATGCTGAGATAAAAAAAATGCAAACAGAAATTAATATTTTTTTACACTGAAGATCAGAGATTGTGGTGTGGATATGACTACTGACCGAATGGATAGTGAGACTGATGAAAATAAACTTATGTTATATTCTTATTCCTACTCCAAAGAGAAGTAAAAACAAAATATCTAAATTAACTATACAAGGATTGAACTATGTGCTATACCTTTTGTTTTCCTTCAAAACATTAGAGATGGTGAGAAACAGCTCTCTCTGTTCTGGTGTCCCAATTTTCCACTCTTTCAAGAAGCTATCGATCTTTTTGAATGAAGGTATAATGTATTCTGTGACTTTTCCATCAACAGCTAAATTCAATGCCTTCATGTAGACATAAAACTGGCAGTATGGAGTCTCCAAAAGATTATACAAATTGATCAAACTGCAAAGAAAGAAGACTTATTAATAAAATAAGTAGTCACAGTGACAAGCATTTTCAAAATTTCAAAACCAAGTAGGAAGTAATATTACATCTTCAATCGCACCGCAGGCTTTTCATTTGGCTGCTGAACTAATTTTGCAGTTATAACTTTCACAATCTCCATGACTTCATCTGGATTCTCAGTCTTCGTAACAAGATTGCAGACAATAGTGAAGATGGACTCTACATCTGGTATAACAAATAACAGATATTGTAAACACAGTCACATTCTGCCCAACATTTCATCCCTCATATTATCATGCCAATCAATTATATGTGAAACATCAAATTGGATTCCTAACTAGAAAGTGAAAAACGAACTACAGAATAAAAGCCCCACAGATACAACATCATCAAGCAGCAAAACAACTGAGGAAATATCACACAGCATGTTATCATAAATGCTAAATTCAACCAAACTATCAGAACTGGATAATAAATTCTGGCTAAAATCAGATGATCACAAGACATGTTTACTTTACACCAATTTACTAGGGCAAAGTAGTACATGTATCAAGCAAAAAGAGCATCCTACCTTTTTCAGAAACTTTTGAGAAAATCAATTCGGCGGAAGTAATCATCAACGATGCCAGCTCCAACCACTTTCCCATAGCAATGAATTCTTCAGCCTCCAAGCAAAGTCTGCTAACTTGAGGCTCAGCAACCTAACAAACCAAGATAATACCAATAAATTCACAAATCATATAGCAAAATTTGTCCAACTAAGTGGGGATGGCTACACTGATCAAACGATGCCACAATGTTCAATCATATACCATATTTCTATCCAATTCATTAATCTCTAAATCTTTCTTAATAGTTTCTCTTATAAATTTTCTAGGTCTTCCTATACCTCTAGTGATTTGACGACCCTCCGTCTTCTCTACTCTCCTTACTACATAATCCATGGGTCTTCTCTTTACAGGCCCAAACAACCTAAGCCCAGTTTCCACCATCTAGTCTACTACCCCAACTCTCTATCTAATGTAATCAGTTCTAATTCTACTACTTCTAGCCTTACCACACATCTATTGCAACACCCTCACCTCATGGCAAAAATACAAAAGGTACCAAAAAAAAAAACTAATCTAAAATTTGCTTTGTTTCCTTCCACTTTCACATTCCCTAAGCCACAAATAATAGAGCATCAGCCCCTCCTCTAACACACACAACCCCGCCTATAAAAAATAAGACCATTCCAAACATTTCCAACCCAACGACTTTGCATCATTCCATTCTTCCATCCAACCTTCCAATTGAATCTATCACTTGTATAATATTTCCTAACATCAAGAGGTTATCATCGTTTCTAGAAAAACTAGAATGATAAAGAACAAATTCTAACAAACACAACTGAATTCGATAAAAAAAAATCTAAATTTACAAAACACAATTTTCAATTTCAATTATACACAACACAGATGAGTATAACCACATTCAATCTCACACCAAAAACCAATTAATTTGATTAAAAAAATCTAAACTTCCGCCATACCACAAACACAATTTCCAATTTCACTTATACAAAACCACAAATTGAATACAAACACATTCAATCCAACCCCAAAAACAACCAAATTAACAAAATCACCAAACCATTTTCACTGTTGCATTATTCAACTTTCCATCCAAACTTCCAATCGAATCAATCAATTACATAATATATTCTAAACATCAAAACGTTATCTGAATCAGCTAGAACAAACTAAAATGATAAAGAACAAATTCTAACAAACCCATTTCACAATATCACACATACATCACACAAATTGAAGACAATCACATTCAATCTAAAACCAAAACAAACCAAATTAACAAAAATCACCAAACAATTTCCACTGTTGCATCATTCAATTCTTACATCCAACCTTCAAAATGAATCTAACAATTATATAACATTTTCTGAACACCAAAATATTATCAGAATCTTCTAGACCAACTAAAATGTTAAACAAATTCTCCCATACACAATCTTCAATTTCATTTCTACACAACACAAATTGAACAAAATCACCAAATTGATAAAAAAAAATTAAAAAAAATAAAATAAAAATCTAACTTTCGTCATAAGACAAACCCATTTTTCAATTTCACGCATACAAAACACAAATTGAACACAAACACATTCAAATCCACATCAAAATCACGAAAAGCTAAAAAGGATCGATTTGGGAATGGGGAAGTTACGTTACCTCGGGACCAGCATCAGCCCAGGCAAGCTCAGACGCGAATCGGACAACGGAAAGAGCGGCGTCTTCTTCGGAAGTAGGAACCACCGTCGTCATGGTTGTTTGTGCGGCGAGACTCGAATCTCTAACAATCTCGCACAGCACAGAAATTTCAGTCAGTGAGTAGTAAAGGAAAACCCTAGTTTCTTATTCTTTCGTTATTTAAACTATGCTACAAGTGATAATAGTTAAAATGTTTGGACTGAATATAAATATTTTGTGGCATGTTTAGAATCTTGAATTAAAAAATGAGTTAAGTTTTCTTTTGGTCCCCTGGATAACCACAATAATCTCATGAGATATTGAAATTTTAAAATAGCTTATTTTTGTATTATATTAGTCTAAATAGTTTTTTTATATTAAAATGTTGGGTTAGTGTTTTTATATCAGTCTTTGAATATACTTACTTATACTTATTAATTCATATTAATCCTTATAAATATTTATTTACTGACATATTGGTTTTTCTATGCAAAGAGTTAATCTCAGCATTTGAGAGCCTATTTTAGTATAAAAACTATTTTGATTAATGAAGTGTACATTTAAAGATTGTTTTAGGATTTCGAAACATTAAAAAAAATATTGTGGCTATTTGTTACATATTCAGAGACCAAGATAACTAGTTGTAAAAGAAAATATTAATTGAGTCTCTCAACTTTTCAAAATTGACAATTAATCCCCTCATAAACATTATTTTTTTTATATTTGGAATAAAAGAGGGTCGAAATCCTGAAAAAGAACATACACAACAAAATGTATGTGGTCTCTAAATTGAGAACCTAATAAAAAAAAAGCTGTATAAATTTTAGGGATACAATTGAAAACATTTTAGTTTGAGGAATTATTTACAAATTATTAGATAATTTTGGGATCCAATTACAAACTTTTTTAAGAAATTGATATCTATTTAAAAGAAATATTTAATATTTCATTTTGTCTAAGCTTTTCTCAACATGAGATAATCTTATTTAGGATGTATCAAACACTAAATATAGATACCTATTTCAGCCAAAATTTGAATTTTGATTCGCCACGTTCTAGGAGTCCGATCCCTTTCGCTTGACCTAATCCTTAAGTAACAATTACAGGGTTTTTTTTATGACTAAAGTAACAATTACAGGTTAAAAATTATATTTACTTTTTTACATTTGATGAATAATTCATTTAACAAACAACCAAGATTAAAAACAGCACCAAATTCATTGTTAACAAATACCAACCAATAAGAATGAGAAAACAGTCAACAGTGGCTATACATATACTGATTGATAGTGGCTATAGAAAGGATGATCTGTATCTTAACCAAAGGAATGGTTGGCTATTCCAAATTGCAAACAAACTGATTTTTTTCCCTCATTCAATTTTACTAGCTAGCAACTAATAGTAAAGATTTCATGCAAGATCACAAAAACTCATACAATATGGTCATTAGGGAGAATATTTTCCTTCAAATTAGAAAGATATATAAGATTGCAGAACATACAATATGGTAAATGATAAGTTACTGAAACTGAGTCAACATTATGATTTTTTTTACCAGCAACATTATGATATTAAACACACAAATAATTATAAAAGAATAATTCTGAGCCACTAAAGCTCATACATACAATGTAAATTCATTGACAGAAACCATTAATCAGCTTAGTTCCTTAAGCCATTCCAACACTGTCAAGGGTTCACTTGCACAAGAAAGATAAAAGAACAATTGCACAGAACAATTGGCCAATGAACCAGCTTAGTTCCATTGAGCCATTACAACACTATCAAGGGTCACTTGCACAAGAAACAACTCCAATGGTCTCAACACAATGCGACAATACCATCTACTTTACACATGGCAGATTTGAATGAGAAGCATTTTTTACAGTCACGCTGATGAATTAGTTACTACCAGGAGGACCGCCAAAGAGATAACCTAAGGATGATCCGCCACCAGGGGCCGCGTGAACTTTGGTAGATGGTCGATCCTGCACTCAAAATGAAACCATGATTAAAAACAATTCATCATATCATAAAAAAGCCTATAACCAAGGAAAATAAAGGTGAGTAAAATAAAAATATTAGTCGATCATTACTCCTAAAGCATCAAACCAACTCTGTTGTGTAAGATGGAGAAAAAAGAGAGGTACTACAAGACATATCCACTGTAGTTATACTACTTTTTCTCCACTTAAGTTACAATTATTTCATTCATGCTGAATACTATAACTGCAACACATTATCAAAATGCCTATACTATAATTGCAATTCTTTTCTTTTTATTTTAAGGCTCCCGTTCCCAAGGTGAGGAGACCTTAACTTATCCAGCGTTCAGTGGGGGAGGTACATAAAGTCTGACCAAGAATTATTCTAGCCGGGTATCAAACTCGGGTACTACCCAAACTTTTCAACATTAGCCGAAGCGCATTAATTACTTGCGTCCAACCACCTAGTTCACTTTTGAATTCACTTAAACACTCAAAGGACGATCCATGTTTTTATTTGAAGGTCGGGATCATACACACAAACTTCCATCATGAGAAAAGCAATATAGAAATGAAATAATGAAGAAAACTTTGATCGGAAGCCACCATAAAAACTAAAATATGCAGTTGCTACATGGCAAGTTACAAAAATATAGCAGCAGCACAAATATTCTTTAGCATGTATTCTAACACAAATGAGAAATCACAATTCAAGCTTATGCATTCAATACAGAAAAATGAGGCCAGATAAAAAAGAAAGGAAAAAAAAAACAATATACAAAAGGTTAAATTAATATTTGCAGAGGAAGGATGGTTAATTCTTAAGATTGATATTTGCATTGTTATGTTATCTGTTAATCAGAACTCAATAATTCAGATCAAGGAAAGTACCGATTCGATAACAAAGAGTATACATAATCCACACATGACAACCACGAAATATTAAGATAACATTTATGAAGTTCATATTATATCATTATCATATGGATACGGATGAAAGGGATTTCTGTTACTCCAAGATTTGTTGACATTTATATTGTTTCCTTCCAAACAAAATGGCAAGGAACCATGCTTATGTAGTTGGGGCACAAGATCAGAATTATTTCTATTATAATGTTTTGAATATTTTTCACTATAACTTTTTGCATATAGGATTTCCCAGTGTAATACTATTATAACTCAAAATCATGTTTACTTACTTTAAGACTTTTACTGCAGACATAAAATTGTAAACACTAACCTTCTATCTTCTTTACTGCTTTTTCTAAAACTTTCAGTAAATGCCAAACAAAACTCTCCGATCGTTATATTATGTATGAATCTCAGTGTTGTCAAATCACAATTGTTCCGTGATACACTATTTAGAACAAAAGAGTTGTCAAATAGCGGCTATAGTGGTGTTATAGCGCTGTAGCACATTGCTATATTTCGCAATTGACAACACTGATGAAACTTTCGAGTATTTCCCAGGCTAAGTTAAGTGGCAGGAATATTTAGAGCAGAGATATGAAGAAGCAATTATGCAGTACAATTCAAATAAAAACGGAAAAAGTTGTCAAGGGGCATACAGTGAGGAAGTTGCCACAGTTTTGCCCATCAGCGCGATGGTAATTGTTCTTGAGGCACCCAGGAATTCCAGCTGGAGTCTCCTTATCAATTGGTGGTGAAGCAACCCTAGCAGGTGAAACAACCTTAGCCGGTGAAGCAACAGCAGCTGGTGAAGCAACACTAGCTGGTGAAGCAACGCTAGCTGGCGAAGCAACACTAGCATTTTGTGTACTCCCGCTATTTAAAGGTTCACCTTGAGTATTTGCACGTTGAACATTGTTGGTAGTCTCTCCGGTGCCAAAGAGATATCCCAAGGAACTCTGACCGCCACCGCAACTGACTCCACGACCCATTTCCTGTCGAAATCAAAGTTTGCGTGACAAAACCTACATAGTATCATCACATTTTTTCATGAGAAAATTAACATCCAGCATTCGTGAAATGACGAAAAGATAACCTTAAAGTAGCAAACAGAACCAACCAAGAGCCGTGAAAACTCGAAAGAAAGTTATAACTATCCAAAATGTTTATGCTCAAAGTATTAAGTTGATCATTATATAATGCAGCAGAGATAATTATTTTACTCTAGCAAACGGCATGTATCAAATTTCAAATTTTATACACCATCCATCTTTTTTCATAAAACTACAAGACTCTTCAACCAGAAAATATTTGACAAGTAAATGAAAAGTCTGTGAATGTGAAAAACATAGATTTGGGCATACAGAGGCCGTCACTATGATTGAAACCTTTGCGTGGAAGAAAAAAACCAAGATGAATAAATAATATTATCCTTCTAATTGTTTCTTTTACATGTGACACAAAAATATAAATTTCAATTTTCTTTCATATATTCAAGTCAATGCTGTCAATTGTGGATCATGGAAAATAACGATTTGATCAAATTCTGCAACGCAACAGTACAGCGCTGCTATAGCTGCTATTTGACAACACTTTGTACTAAATAATTTATTATGGAACAATAACGATTTGTTCAAAGTAATCAAAATTATGAAAATAGACATTGCTCCTGTTTCTTCTATCTTACAAAGTAATCAAAATTTCATCTCATTATATCTCTTTTAGTTCCATCAATGGACACTACTTTGAGTACAGATCAAGTGAAACAAAAATCAGTCCATACCTTTCAGATCTTGCTATGCTCAAATTGCACATACTCAACTCAACATGCAAAAAGTACATAACAAGCTAAATGAGATGCTAAATCTCATAACAAGTTTAACACCCCATCAACAAACTCAAGCTAAAGAATCCAACTTTAGGTAAAAAAAATTATATGTTTGGCTTAACACTCATGTTCTTGAAAGAATGGGGAGGTAATCCAGAATTCGACCGTGGGGTAAGTAAAGTCTGATCAAAAGTATAATTCTAACCAGGAATTGAACTCGGGTTCTCCAAATCAATAAATTTAGATAATTCAAGCATGAAAAACACATACAAGAAAGCATGCAACAACAGTGATCCTAATATCTCATTTGAAAAAACCTCAATTTTCAACCATCACTCCAAACTAAACAAAAAAAAATTAACAATTATAATCTGAAAAAAATAAAAAAGTAAACCCCACCATTAAAATAATTAACAAAACTTAATCCAATCAGACACGAAAAAAAAACATCATGAGTCAATTAGAGACAAAAACATAATACAGTAGGAAAAAAAAAAAAAAATGAAACATTGACAATGAAAACAAACAAGTATAATTGAGTAGTTCCATAGTGTAGATCTAAATTGAAAAGCAATAAAGAAAATGAGATCTAAAGTTTCTGTACCTTGTTTGAGCAATGAAGTCGGTGACTTGAGAATTGAACTACACCACTATGTAACAGTTACCTTACAAGTAGAATATAGTATTTATTAAGGAGCCAATATTTTTTGAAAATATAATATATTCAATCAGTTTTTTTTTTACATCAAATTGTGTTGATATATTTTTAAATTTTTAGATAGATGGAATAATAAATACCATTGAAACTCGCATACATAGATGGAGGAGGCGGGATTCAAACATCAGACACGATGTTGGTCTAACAATATCAATATTTTGACCAGATAACCTAAGACGTGTGACTATTTTTTATTTTTATAAATGAGTGGCTATGTGATTTTCAATTATTCAAATTTAAAGTTATATCAACTAAGTAATTAGACTAATGTTAATGAACTTCACCAAATAACGAAACATTCAAAAAAACTGAGTACAACTTCTAGATGAAACGATTTTCGATCGAATTATACTAACATCAAGTCTGAACTTCAGAAAGTTAACATATTCCGATTAAAATATGGTTTGTTTTGAATCGGATGACCGGATTAAACGCATTACCCTAATCTATGAACACCCCTGCTCAATGCAAATCCAATTGGGTTGTGATACTGGCTCATTCAGTTGAGCTGGCGTTTGGGGCCCACACCTATGTCCATGGATGGACAAGAGTCCATATTCCATAATGGCTCTCACGTGCACCAGCTTTGGTTTGGTATGTTTATATTTGGCTGTTTTTGGCACGATGAGTTGCATTTCTTGGTCCCTTTACCTTAGTTGCAAGCAACTAATGGAATTGGGTTCAAAAAAGCAAAAGGTACTATACCACTATGCTAGCTTTGTCAAGAGATTATTGCTAGGTGGTGTTTGAAACTTGGATTGAATTTGTTTAAATCTAATATTCAAACCAATGGTTTAGATTGTGCGTTCAACTTGTACTTTTAAAACTAAAATCGAACCAAACTAAACCAATCCACTCATTTAAATTTTAAATAAAAAGAAATTCAATTAACAAATTTATGATACTCAAACATTTGAAAAATTGTACAATTGAAATCAAATACTACATCATTCAATGCTTAAAAAATCTTTCACAATTTAAATAAAATACAAAAGTAAATGCATGTTATCTAAAACAAAAGTGAAAGGCTTGATAGGTCTCTTAATTTTAATGAAGTCTCTCAAATTAGATTTAAGTTTCGGTTTTTACAATTAATAAAAATTGTAATTGTGTACCCAAAAAAAAAATTACTGCTCTTCCCCAGCACAAAACGCTCGCACCCTGTAGTCATGCCCAAAATGCCCATGCGCTAGTTAAGTAGTGCAAGTGTTAATTGTTGCGCCACTTAACTAACGTTGCGTAAGTTAACTTGCGCTGCGCTAGTTAAGTGGCGCTACGTGCTGTCTTAAAGAAGACAGAACACTTCATTTTCTCATTTCTCATCTAAAATCTCAAAAAATCTCAGAAATCTCTCTCAAATCACTCAAACCCAAAATTCCTTCAAGTTCAAATCAAACAAACTCCAATAACAAGTAAGTCTTCATAATTAAACACCATTAAACTTTTATGTTTATATGTTAAAAAAATTCTCTTAAATTAGAAATTTTTTAGATTTAGGGTTTGTTTAAATTTTTGTTTTTTTGGCAAGAAATCATACAATGTGTACATGAAAATGACTTGTGTTGCTTAAATGTTTAGATGTTTATGTTGCAATTTTTTTTTTAGATTTAGGGTTTGTTTAAATTTTGATTTTGCTTGCAAGAAATGATACAATGTTACATGTAAATGACTTATGTTGCTTAATTGTGGTTAGATGTTTGCATGTTAATGTTGTAATTTTGAGTTTTAGGGTTTATGTATAATTTGCACTCCAATTGTTCGATGAAATGTTTGAATGAGTTTTTCATTGATTGTTTTTAATTTCTTACTGTGTAGATTGAAGCAATGGCAGGGTGGATTGACGTTCATGCACAATTCAACGGCGGAGAACCTCAGAGGTTGAAGGTTTTGTACCTTGGTGTAACATTAAGAGGTCTCAAGGATCAACTTAATGAATTCAACCAAGGAGTCAACCCCAAAGACACAAGGAGGGTGAAATACGTTCGATATAAACGTCCAACGCTCGACGAGGGAAGAGTATCGTTCACTTGGGTGGAATTAACGAACGACGAAAACATGAAGAGCGTGTTTTGGGAGCACAGCATGTTCCAGTGGATCGATATGCGGGTAACGTTGCTAAGATCAACTGAAGATATAATCAACAGTCTGATTTCGCCAAAAGATCGTGATTAGGTAGAGAAATGCACCTTCCAACTATAACAATTATCTTCCTCTAGATGGCGTAATTCAAACTTGTTAAACGCCAGTTCCCAAGCATTCACCCGGAAGTGTTATTGTTTCATTCAAAAGATTAAATTCTTGTTAGTTTGGTTTAGATGAAGGTATTGAAGTGTCAAGGACTGTACCTCATTCTTTTGGCACTTGAATACCATCATCTAAACCAAACTAACAAGAATTTAAACTTTTGAATGAAACAATAGAACTTCCGGATGAATGCTTGAGAGCTGGTGTTTAGCTAGTTTGAATTTACCCCATTCAGTGTTAAGATAATTATTGTAGTTGGAAGGAACATTCCCGAATGTAATGTAATGTAATGACTCGTCTATATAATGTAATGTAACTTTTATTTGAATTTATTCAATACGCAACTTTATTCGAATTCACGCTGAGTTTAATTAGGCATTTTTTTTATTTTTTTTTAATACGTAACTTTATTTGAATTTATTCAATACGCAATTTAATTCGAATTCTTGCTGAATTTATTCTAAATCATTTATTTACTTTATTCGGATTTATTAATTCAACACACAATCATAAAATAAATGCAAAAATTAAAATATATAAAGAAACAAAAATAATAGATATAAAAGATCATTTTATTAATATAATTCTTATTACATTTACAATGGGGTAAAACTAAATCTGCGAAAAAATAAAAACCACCAGAAAACCTACCTTCCTGGAGTAAAACTAAAAAAAAAACCACCAGAAAACCCAGCTTCCGGTGGTAAAACTAAAATAAATCCACAAAAAAACCAGCTTTCATGGGGTAGAACTAAATCTGCACATTTAGTTTTACCCAATCTAGTTCTTTTTCCCAAGAAAGTTGCTCACTACTCATCATTGTATCACCAAAATTGGCCTATTTCTCTTGTTACATCAAAATAAAGAAGGAAAAGAAGGAGATTCATAGGGGGAGAGAGTGAGGAGGGGAGTAAGAATGTGAGATGGTGTGAGGAAATGTGGAAGTTTGGAGGTGTATTATAGGGGGAGATTGTAACATAGGTTATATCTACCATAAATATAGTCAAAAAACGTGAAAAACTTAACACAAACGTGCAAAATCAATTACAATGCATTGAACAAAGTCCAAAAAACGTGTGTTCTTGAGCTCTAACCACCGGCCAATGTGCGTGAGTTAACTCGCGCACAGGCCAGTGGTGCGTGACTTAACTCATGCATAGCTTATAAGGTGCGCGTGTTAAGTCACGTTGCGTGACTTAACTCACGCAGGAGCATTAATGTCTTTTCAGCTGGTGCGAGCGTTTTGTGCAAGACGAACAACAATAATCTATATATTATCTAATCAAACTCCTTTTGTTCTTCTAATATTTGTCTTGTCTCATGATCCCAATATATAGTTGCTGAGATGTTACTAGTTGTAAAACATTTTCCCTTTTAAAAAACATAAGTGTTTTGGTGCCACTTGTCATCAAGCAAAACACTTTCATTTTATCCTATTTTAATTTGAACAAATTTTGAATTTAAAATTTTCTTTCTTCTTCTAATAATTTAGTAATGTAGTTCTTTTATCTTCCTTGTTTTTTCTCTTTTTCCTCTCAATATTTTAACTGTATATTTTCACTTACTAAATATTTTCTTATATATCTCCCTAAAAAAAATCCTTATATTTTACTGTTTTATCTATTATTTATTATTGAAATTTACAAAATGTCAAAAAAAAATCATTAAAATCTACAAAATTATAATTTCACTACATTCCCTTTTTTCTTTAACTTTTGTCAATAATTTAGAAAATTATTACTTGTACTTTATATATTAAATATCGTGTTGTATAGTTCTCAAAAGTTTATATAAATTCAATCTCAAAAACAACTTTTATGTAAGTTTAATTATTTAAAATCACATACTTTCATAGAGACATTTACTCTTTCCATAAATTTTAACTAATATATGTAACAAATGCTAAACCGGAAGTTATTCATGCAAAAGAACAAATACCTTGGTAGTATTCTTAAAAATTATATTACCTAATTAGACAATGAGTCCAAATTTACAGCTCAATAGGTGTTGATGACCCATTCATTATTCTCAAAATCTGTCAATTTGTTACTATGCAGTATATATTATTCAGTTAAGATCCTTTTCTTCTTCTTAAATTTATCCTATCCCATGATCACTGTATATAGTTGCTGGTATATTATTAATTATTAATTTCAGTATTTTTATTCCACTAGTCATCTGATGCGGTTTGATCTACATGCCCCCTTCTCTTTCACTTTTTACAATAATTTAGAATTTTACTAGTCATATTTTATATATCAAATATTTCCTGATATTATTCTCTGTAATCGTTGAAATTCAAATTCAAACTCACAAACCAATTTTATGTATCCTTGAAAAAAAAACCAATTTTACGTTACTTACTTGTTTTTTACAAAAATAAACGATATTCATTCATTCAAATTGATAAAGTACATCGATACAATACAAAATCGAAATTCGCTAAAAACAAAAAGGATGAATATATGAACAAACTCACAACATCCATGTTAATAGCATAAAACGGCAAAGTACCTATGCCTACAAGTATGACTAATATGACTATATTCATGTCTCCGGATCTGCAACGTTGACGATGTCAAAGTCATTGTCATTGATCGGATCTTCACTTGCTCAAATCTAATCTTTCAACTTGAATCAAATAAACACCGCACTAAGACGGGAAATAAAAAATACACCGCACAAAGACGAGAAATCAAAACAAACAGAGTCGTTCAGAGACAACGAAATCACAAAAACAAACAAAAGAAAACAAAAAATATGTAAAATCACTTATTCAATTATGATAGAAGAAAAAACAATTCGGATGGATGATTTTTGGGTCAAAATTGACCATAAATCACCCTTCTAAAAAGAAGAAGAAGAAAGGCTGACAGCTAGGGTTTGAGAAAGAGAGAAGAGAGAGAGGAAAGTTTACTTATTTAATATCACAACTTTTTGATACTTATATATGTAAAACAAATATTATTTTAAACTTTTAAGTTTTGAAGATTCAATTTTAATTTTTATATACAAGAAGATTGTTTAACTCAATATATTTTAACTAGTACATGTAACAAACACTAAAACAGTAGTGACTCATGCCAAAGCGTAAGAACCTTACCAGTAACATTAAAAATTAGATTACCTAATTTCCAATTTACAAATCAATACATGTTGATGGCCCATTATTCTCACCATTAGTCGAATATTTACTATACAATATACAATATCTAATAGCTCTTTGGTTCTTGTATTTGTCTGGTTTCATGATCACTATAAATAATGCTGATTGAATTCAGATTTCACTACAATTAAACTCTTGGTAAATCAAGGATGAAAACTAAACCTTTAATCTTCTTGTTCTTTGTTTGCTCACTAATTATCATCTCTGTCGTGGCAATCGATCCATCGAAAGGTGGGAATCAATGTGAGTATCTATATATATTTGTTTGCACAATTGATTTATTCTTTTATTATATTTAAAAAATTTGTTTGTTGATTTGTAGTCGGTGAAACTGAAAACTCCCAAACAAATTTTGGGGTAAAAAGAGTTGGAGGTGGAGACCATGAGGGAGGAAATGTTGATGGACTTTTCGGAAAAGTGATAAATTGGTTAGAAGATAGAGGACTTTTGGGAGGAGGAAGAAGGAGAGAAACAAGAAGAAAAAGAAGAGGACAAAATGAAGGCAGTTGGGGAGGGGGAACTGAATACAGTTGGGGAATAGGACAAAACTATGGACATGGAGGAGGAGGAGGAGGAGGAGGAGGAGGAAACGAAGGAGTTTGGGAAGAAGGGGTACATGAAGGAGAAGAAAATGAAGAACCTGGTTTGAGATGAGGAAAGGAAGAGCCAAAAAAATAAAATAAATGGAGGGCTCGTGGAACATCAATGAAAACAAAAAAAAAAGTGTGTATTTTAGTCGATATGTCTAAGAAAAACATGCACTTTATCTTAATTCATGTCTAGTATTTAATAATATAACCATTTTAACCTACTTGAATTGGCATGGTGTTGACTTTGAAACTTTGGAGTGCTCTTTTCATGGCTTCAGTTCGATTTTCTCCATGTCAATTTTGGTAGGCTATTTTAGTTTCTTAAAAAAATATATCACCATTTTCCTCTTAGATTAAATTTTCTTTCATCAGTACCCATAGATTGTACCACTTATACTATTATGTTTAAATCCATATGTACCACCATTTCATATCGTATTATTTTGTCAACGAGCTACTTTAATTTCAATCATTAATTTTGTCATGATATATAACTCAATAGAGATTAAATTACTAAAAAACTAATATGTTCAGACATTTTTTTATGGAAATAAAAAACTATTAAAACCATAGTACAATGGATAATATAACCCATTACGAGATATGTTAAGAACCAAAAGAAGCTAAAAACACTGATATCCAAAAGGCATACATTGAAAAAACTGGTAGGAATACAACCAAAATAAGTGGGAGAACTATCAATGAATATAATAACGAAAAGAGAAATGATATTTGTACAATCATTTTCTAACAATTTTTTGACAACTTTCTCTCTCATACTCACATTATCTTTTTATTCTCTCTCTTCCTTTTTCTCTCTCTATTATTTTTGACCAATCAAAGGAGAGAAAATCAAAGTTGTCATAAAGGTTGTATCAAAGAGTTATACATATAATCACACCAATGCCGAAAACCCAAATAAAAAGTCCAACCAAAATCCTATCAGCGTATATATAACTATATTTTTCACCCGTGCTGCCACACGTGTCATATACAATGTAAATGTAATAGAGAAAAACAAAATACATCGTATAATTTCAAATGTCATAACTTTAAATTCAATAATAATGGAAGTTTTTCTTGTCAAACACATTTCGAAAAATTCCTTAGACATTACATTCGAGGTACTATCAATGCAAACACCGTTTTCATCTATTAGCAAAATTTTTAAACCGTTTCTTGAGGTGACCGTTGATATTGTACATAAAATTGACAATGCAAGAACACTGATTGTGGAAGGTATATGCCAACTTATTTTAGTGACTGCCTCTTAGGACAATGTTGCAATCAAAATCTTCCTAATACACCCTTTGAGGACATTTGGATCTTATTATGATTTCTTTTTGGGTATAATGACCTTATTAAAAATATTAACACATATGAAAATGGAATATATTGAACTTTTTTTTTGGGGAATCATATATTAAATTTATTTGTTTGCTTTGACAATAAAAAATAAAAGACCTAGAACAATAACTACATATTAAAGATCTATAGCATTAAATATGCATGTCTGTTAGTAGCATCAAAGATCTATATCAACAAATTAAAAGCAAAATTTTTGTTGCTAAAAGCTTAATTTTTTTTAACTGAGTTAGTAATTAAAAATTTTTAAGATAGTGATTGTGAGGAAGTGTGAACAATATAAATATTAAAGAGATAAGGAAGAAAGATCACACAAAAGAGTTATCCTGGTTCGCCCAACGTGAGCTAGTCCAGTCGCCACAATACTTGTGAGATTTTTCACTAGGTAGTTGAGTTATGACTTAATCTCAACTCCTTCTTTCTTTCAGATCTTTCTGATCTTTACACCATCTTCTTTCATCCTTCACTTGGTAAAGTCACTTGCTATTACGAGCAATAATTTTTACAACCTTTGTGCTTTCTGCACAATTACAATTTCTTTTACAAGAGTATTTGAATTTGAAAAGTATTAATCTTCTTCAAAGATTTAATACACGAAAAGAGCAGATTGCTCAAAACAAAGATATAATTCTTGAGTGATTTGTAAACAAAGAGATTCTTGATGAATATGTTCTTTTTCTTTTGCTCAAAAGTTGTTTTTCTCTCTTGTTGTAGTCTTCTATATATAGGAGAGGAACTCTTGATCATTTGCTTCCAACTTGCAGCGCAAGATATAGATGAGTCTTTGAGATGAAACTGATTTCTAAAAGTTGAGATCGACCTCTAAATTTGCTGAAGCTTTCCTTTGTACTTTGTTGCTTGCTACGTTAGACATGAGTTTTGTACAACTCATTTCCTTTTCATTCTTGTTGTAGTTATCAATCTTGAGCCCAAAGAAAAGACGTTGTACTAGGTAACTTTCTTGTCATGTTGTGAAGTGACCATAAAGTGAATATCCAAAGGATCAGAGTTTTGTATTTGTCTTACACTTTTGATGTGTTGTCGAGTTTATAGTGGTCCTTCTCATGCCAACCTATTTGCACATGATATTAAATATGTTCTTTGTGTTCATATGTACATTTGTAGTAAGCTTCAAATAATATTTCCTTGTCATGACATAAATTATACTTCAAATATTTATTGCTTCCTCAAACCTGACATTCTTAATAATTTCATTGCCCTGTACGTGCTTGGCTTTATTTGAACTTAAGTCCATATTTTGAGACCAATGCTTGAGATCAATCTCTTCAAAAATAACTTGATGCTTTCCTTAGAAATCATATAATACTTTTATACCTTTAACTTAAAAGGAAACACTCAAGAACACAAGTTATATAACAATTAAAATCAGAATTAATAAAGTTTTAATTTAATTAGTTTGTTATCATTAAAACTAAAAATAGGGATTTAGATTTTATATCAACAATCTCCCCCCCTTTTTGAAGATGATAAACTATCGAATTAATTCTTTATTTAAAAATTCTGATGTATTAAAAAAGCTTTTAGATAATCAGTGATTTATCAAATAAGCTCCCCCTCAATCTAAGCGTTCAATTTCAATAAGCTCCCCCTTAATTTATGTATGCAAAAAATAAATTTCCTAAATAAAAAGAGATGAACAGGAATATTGTTTGAACCAAAATATCATTCATTTTGAAAAGATGTTGTACAAGATTTGATCATTTGTCAGTACATAATCCATGGTTCAAAAAAAAAAGTTCCTAGCTTAGAAATTGAAAGACATAACAAAATTTAAAGACATAAAAATAAAAGCATTAGCAGCAGCAGCATTTTCCAGTTTTAAAATACACCAAGTAGAACCAATTCATTTCTCTCCCTTTGTCATATTTAAAAAGAGGGGGTGGCATAGGGCTGGAAGAGACACGCATGACTAAGGCTTGGAGGTAGAAGGACCAGAGGATGATGCACCAAAGATAGAGCGAGGTGGAGTGACACTGAATCTTTTGCAGTAATCAACAATAAACCAATCACGAAAGTTGGCAACGTCAAGAACCATGACGGATTGCAGGTTGTAAACAAGATCAAGTTTTTCAAGTATGGGACGAAGTGCAGCAGTGAGCTCGGCCATTGTTAGATAATGTGGAGGAGGCACATTGCGAGAGCCAACTGAAGTTTCAGGAGTGTTGGGTGGAGCTGGTGGTGGTGCAGTTTGACCAAAACTTTCAAAAGTTCCAAAGTGTGATGGTAAAGAGGGAAGAGATTAATCAGAGAAAATGTTACCAAAGTAAGATTTGATAGGGGCAAAGTAAGATCCTAAATAGCTTGAGGATCTGAACAGAGTATCCAAAAAACTAGAACCGAACACAGGAGAGGGGCTTCCTAGCTGATGACTGAAAAGAGGAGATACAACAGTTGGTTCACCATAAGCAGTAGAAGGAAACGCTTTCTCAGCTTGTTCGAACCATGTGTTTCCTGGAATGTGAGATAAAAAAGGAGAGTTTAAATCAAGAACAGAATTTGCGGCTTGATTAAACTTCTCTGAAGCTTGATTTATGGGCACATTAGTGTCAGGAATGGTAGCATCTTCATGAGTTTCCTGAAGAATTGCATCCAGAAGCTCGTCCATTGGAGCTTTTCCTTTTTCTCTTCAGGGTGGTTTCAGCTTCATCTGGAGCAGTGCTAGGTTTTGGAATGTCAATGGAGGGTGTTTTCTTCATATGAGAAATGTTTTTGGGTAAAAATTATGAGCAGACAATATCAAAATTTTCTTTGTCAAGGTTGATGTTGAATTCCTTGAAAACGCGAGTAAGCAACATTCAATAAGTGACACAAGATTTGGGTTTCTTAAGTTTGGTGGCGTGAATCATGTGGCGAATGATTATGACAGGGAGATTAATGTCAAGACCATGAAACATATGATACATAACAATAATGTCAGTTTCAGATACCTTGTGTTTGCTTCCTTTTCGAGGGGTGACACAAAATTGACACATGTTATGGAGAAGTTTGTATTCCTTCTTGAGATTCGCCGAGATTAGATCATCATCAGATTCATACTTGACAAACATTTCTCGTATGATATCGAATCGAGACACCACATCATTTGCATATCCTGTTCTTCCATAGCATTTTGGTCCTTTTTGAGGAATGTCTAGAATCACAGCTAGTTTTTCAACACATAATTCAATCACCTTGTCTTGAATTTTTGAGACAATCAGATCCTTTTTTGGAAAAAGATTCAGCCGTGAAGTAGAAATTTCTTACCACTTCTGGATAATGAGTTTCTTTGATCTGGAAAAAATCCTTCCAATTTAGTGGTTCAACAAATTAGAGAAGATTGATCCCTTCCTTCAGCAATTTCTCAAAGTTGTACACTCTTCCTACACCAACTAGTCTTGAGGCCCATTTGTTTTTGAAGGTATGATTCAAGGAGGGGTTATGCAACGGGATGCGCATGTTCTTGGTTTGAGAGGCTGAACCTTCCTTGTTCTGGGTTTGACAATCAGATCATTCCTTCAGTGATTTTCTTTTCTGAACAGCAACTTTGAAATCCTTCTTAATCTTTTCAGCTATTTCTTCAGAATTAGTGAGAGTTTTCTTGAGGGTTTTGATTGGTCGTTCATCATCTGATTCCAAATCGATGAATAATACTTCATTGCTCTTCTTTTTAGCTGAAAGTCTGGTCGATTGACGAGTAGGTTTCTTCAAAGCTTCAGATGATTTTGATTTTCTAGGTCTAATGATTTGAGTATAGGTTTTGAGAGGAGCAGAAGTTGTTTGACTCTTTGGAGGTGAGCAAGAGAAAGGATCAGAATTTGGGTTAGGGTTGAGTGGCGACGACGGAGATGGTGGAGATGGAGAGCGTTCAGGAGAAGGTGATGGAGAAAGAGAGAAATCAGTGTGGTTTCCCTTTGTTCTGGCCATTTTCGAATGAGTTGTTTAAAGGTTTGATGGTAGATTTGAATGAATGAGAAGTGAAACTCAGTTTTGATTTTATAGAGGAAGATAAGTAATATTGAATTTTTGAGAAGAAGAAGGGTCTGAGAGAGAGGAGAGGACGAAGTGGTTGGGGAGAATGAGAAGAGTGATGAGTGCTGTAAATTAGGCTACGGAGAAGTGAAGTGACTGACTCTTCATCTCAGCCGAAAAAATTCTTGGAAAGGAGGAGAGAGAGATGGCTAGAGTGTACTTTGGAAGTGCAAGGAAATGATGACAATCATTGTCCAGGAGTTAAAACTAATCTTTATCAGTTGGAGTTTCAAGAGAAGAGTGAGATGCCACTCGTGTGAAACAAAGGGGAAAATGAAAAGTTTTTCTTTTTTTTGTGTTTTATAAAAATAAGGAAAATTAACTAAAACACAATTAAAAAGGTTTTCTAATAATTCTTAATTTTTCTTTGATAAAATTAAATCTTTCCTCTACAAGAGGTTTAGTAAAAATATCAGCTAACTGATTTTCAGTGTCAATAAAAATAAGTTCAATTTCCTTTTTGTTTACATGATCACGAATAAAATGATGCTTAATTTCTATGTGTTTTGATCTTGAATGTTGAATGAGATTTTTTGATAAATTAATAGCATTGGTATTATCACATAGAAGTTGAATATTTGCTTACCTGAGAGAGAAATCTTCTAATTGATTTCTGATCCATAATATCTGAGAGCAGCAATTTGCAGCGGATATGTATTCAGCTTCTGTAGTAGAAAGTGCAATGGTGTTTTGTTTTCTACAACACCAGCTAATCAGAGCTTCACCAAGAAATTGACATGCACCACTTGTACTTTTTCTTTCTATTTTGTCTCCGACATAGTCAACATTGCAATAGGCCATGAGATTAAAGTGAGATCCTTTTTTGTACCATATACCTATGTCTGTTGTTCTGACAACATATCTAAAAATTCTTTTGACAGCTATATGATGTGATTCTTTAGGAGCTGTTTGAAATCTGGCGCACAATCTTATTGCAAAGACAATGTTAGGTCTGCTTGCAGTTAGATATAACAGTGATCCTATCATTCCCCTGTATTCTTTTTCTGGCAATACTTTTCCATTTTCATCTTTATCCAAACTGGATGATGGATGCATGGGAGTTGACATGATTTTGGCTTCATTCATGTGGTATTTTTTGAGAAGATCTTTGATATATTTCTCTTGACAAATAAACATACCATCTTTATGTTGTTTAATTTGTAAACCCAAAAAGAATTTAAGTTCTCCCATCATGCTCATTTCGAATTCACTCTCCATGAGTTTAGAAAAATCATCACACATTTTTTCATTTGTAGCTCCAAAAATGATATCATCCACATACACTTGAACAATTAATAAATCATCTTTATTAATTTTTCTAAAAAGTGTAGTATCAATTTTTCCTCTTAAAAAAATCATTTTGCAACAAAAATGTGCTTAATCTTTCATACCAGGCTCTTGGGGCTTGTTTAAGTCCATAGAGAGCTTTGGTTAGTTTAAACACATGTTTAGGTTTTTGTAAGTTTTCGAAGCCTGGAGGTTTATGGACATAGACTTCCTCATTTAAAAAACGCTTTTTACGTCCATTTGAAAAAGTTTAATGCATTTTTGAGATGCATATGCAAGAAGAATTCTTATAGCTTCCAGTCTCGCCACTGGAGCATAAGTTTCATCATAGTCAATTCCTTCTTGTTGACTATACCCTTTGAAGGCGAGAAAAACCACAAGAAGCAGGGGGGGTTGAATTGTGTTTTCAAAAACTTTTCTTTCTTACGTTCAGTAGAACTATTCCCAGGATCAGAGTCTGACTTGAGTTTAGAGTCTTAGTGCAGCGAATAGAGAGTAAGAGAGCAGAGAAAGAAAGAACACAAGCAATTATACAGGTTCCTTCCACAAACTGGAAGTAGTCATGTCCCCCTTGCACTTCCAAGGAGAGTTCCACTAAAATGTAATACCAAATTACAAGTTGCTCAAACACACAGTAAGAGACTTCTCAATGCTCAAGGACAACTCCAACAGACTTCCTTTGCTCAATCACAAATGAAAGAGACTTCTATGCTCAATCACAAAAGAAAGAGACTTCTATTCTCAATCACAAAAGAAAGAGATTTCTCTAGACAATTACAAAGAATTGAAAAGGGTTTTGAATACTTGATATACAATCAGAGGTACTCATAAAACAATGCAAACAGAACAGACTTTGTGTTTCTAGACACTTAAGAATTCTAAGATATAAACTTTTGTAAGAATTCTCTAAGTTGTTGATGTGAAACATTGCAGTGTTTTGGCTCAAAGAGTATTGGTCTTATGTTCTTCTTCTATGTATATACTGTTCAAGTCTTCATCCCTATTTATAGAGGATTTGAGAGACGTTGAGAACTAGTCGGTAAATCAACTTGTCTTGATTGAAGCTTTGATTCTTCACCATTGATCTTTTGCCTGATTTGATAATTGTCCTATGAAGAACCAATTTCAAATCCATTCCACTAGTGAAGGAACACTGTCTGCAAACATTATTGTTATTCTTGTCTTGATGTAGAGACAAGATGCAGAGATGGTGGTTGTAGAGGCATGCGCAGAGTTAGTGGTTGTACATTTCGTACACTGTACTTTGTCAACGCTCTTACGCTTCTGGTGAAGTAGCTTCTGATTAGATGCTTCTGATGATCTTGCTTCTGATGACCTTGCTTCTGATGACGTGTCTTCAGGAGTGCTTTCGTCAGACGCAATTCCTTCAGATGCTTTAAGCTTCAATATCAATTCCTTTGCTCTTTGATTTGTTCAATCAGAACCTCTATGAATAATACTTTGATTTAGATCCTGTACACTTGAACAAATGTTTAGCATATCCAATTGATAATTTTAATACCTTGTTATCATCAAAACTTAAGAGGTGATTTTGCGAAACACCCTTTGTTCCAACAATCTCCCCCTTTTTGATAA
>Ga0315914_1001699_pt1 | contig 33415 bp, 21 predicted proteins | sample MpolenodulesMG_FD_203920 | JGI IMG/M metagenome (GOLD analysis project Ga0315914, IMG submission 203920) | Medicago polymorpha root nodule microbial communities from Los Angeles, California, United States - elongated nodules | ecosystem: Host-associated > Plants > Roots > Nodule | place: USA...
AATGATGTTTTTCTTTAGATTTCTAAATGATGTTTTTCGTTAGATTTCTAGTTTTATGGTTGATTAATTTTCTTAGTTTTGGAGATAATCAATTATGGAATAAAGAAATTGAATCTTCTGTTGGCTATAATTGGATTTGCACTACAGGAATCATGTTTGTGAATTTAGATGGTTCTTGTGCTTTGATACGGTTTAATGTGGCATTTGAAGCATCTTCTTTGAACAATGTTGATAACCACAAAGATGGATGCAACAAGCTATTAAGGTTCACAGAGAAAATCGTTTTTTTGTTGTTGTTAATTTTATTTTATTTCTAAATCTTTCTTCTATTTGGTTAAAAAAATTCATGGAAATTTAGGATTTTTTATGTTAATGATGGTTTTGAGTTGTTGGATTATGAATTTTGAGTTGAAGATGAAATTAAGAGTTGTTGGATATGAAAATGAAACATTACAGGCAAATATATGAATACGAAAACCAAAAACTCGCCAACTTATAAGGACGAACTACATATTTAAGCCTATTTTTAATGACATGAAACATTAGAATTTATTTAATTATTAATTTCTTAAAATTTATGGTTTCGGTACACACTAAAAAGCACTAAACACGCGCTATGCGTGTCTGGCACACACCAACGTGCACCATCCATTGACTAGTCCAAGTTAACTATTGTCATTAATGTGTAATTAGTGAGACAAGATCATGTCGTTGATTCTAAGGTGGTTTCTCGAACCTCCATTTTGGTTGCCTGATTGGTTCTTTCACTATATGATGAGTGTTTCACCCTCACTAATCCACACAACAAAAGTTTTAGTGAGTTATCGAGAACTCTGTTATCTCTCCCTTTGTCTGCTTGATGCACTTCCAAGCCAATACCTGCCTCTTTCATTTTTGTCTCTTCAGATTTAAAGAGTGTTCTTAAAACCATAATCCCTTTGAAATTAAGAATGCTCTTAAGAGCATGGTCCCTTTGATAATTTATGTCCATTTAAAATTATGAGTATTCTAAAAATCATGGTCTTTTTCGAGATATATTATCCCTTCATAAATAAGAATGGTCTTAAAAATATAGTCTCTTTCAATATTTTATGACCTTGAAGAAGTTATAGGTTAGACAACTGAAAACAACATATTTGAGCGGTCGCAAAATCGTCGTATAGTGGTCGCAGTACAACATTCGAGTGGCCTCGTACCATATTGAATGTGTATTCTAGAACGGATCATGCAGTGTAGTAGGACTCCGATACAGTTGTAGTTGGACTGATCTTAAAGATGTCTTTGTTGATAGTATATCTGCATAATTTTTGCCCGTGCCACAAATCCTCAATATTATCTATCACACACATAATTTTACGTTTTTATTAACTACAAGATTAAAAAGTCTACTGTAACTCTCCTTCAACTCCACACCGTCTACCTATGACTCATGCCAAAGTAACACACCAATTCCAACCACCTTTGATAGATGATCAAAAAAATCAATTACATTCGTCAAACCCCTTTCCCATTTATACGTTAAAAATATCTCTCCGGTCTACCAAATAATTACTCCACGGCCCGACTATCATATATTCAGAGTATTGTCACATCATTTTTGTCTTGGAAGTCACATGCACTTTGTTCAAGTCATTACAAAATTTATATTTTCTAGCTAGTCTTCCACACCTATTTGCAATAGTAACGTGCAACAATACCAACATCAGTTCAATGAATAATCTTTCATAATAAACAATAAAAATGAATAATTTATACTAGTCTTTTCTCTTGTTCAATGAATACCAACATCAGTTTGAATGTACCTCTTTTGTTTTCGGTTCAATTTTTTATTTTGTCTCCTCATCTTCAAAACAAGAATGAAATCATGTCATGTCATGTTATTGTTTAATCCTTGTGGGTGTTGTTGTTATGTTTCAGTGATGGTTTGGTTAGCAGCCTGGTTTAATAATAATCAGCACTAGTGGGGCTGGTTCCAAGTAATTGAAGGATGGCTTCATAATTCAACTTTTGCAAAGTTCTTTGTTGGAGACAAGTGGGTGATCTGGAATTCTAGATTTGCATCTCAAGAGGTTTTGAGCTTTATATAGGTTGCTGGTCTTTTAAGTGGGATGCCTTTTTGTTAATTCTGGTGCTGCTTTGGTTTTAAAGTTTGGTTTGTGCTTCTATTCTATCATCCTATAATCAAGTTGCATTCTCCCTGTTTGTAAATTTAGTTCAACTTTTCTATGTTTATTTTTGTTTTGAATTTAACGGAGAAAGGAACAAACAAATACCGTTAGTCAAGAGGGGGAGTTTCTATTCAATTGTTTAAAATTTAGGGGAGGTTAATGTCTATTCTAGAATTAGAGGGGATGTTTGTGTTATTTTAAGAAACCTCGAGGGAGGTAAGTGCAATTTACCCTTTATACTATTATTTAAGTAAAAAAATTAAGACATGTCTAAGTCATTGGGGGTATTACATCATTGATTGTTTGTTTCCATAGATGAATTTATAATTATAGGAGTATTGTGAAAGCTCTCTTTGTTTCCACAGTTAGAGGAGTGTTTCCCCACATTGATTGATTGTTTGTTTCCATCATTGATCTCTAATATTTACTTTTTTACTAAGTGAAATTTGTGTGGACACCATACTTTGAATATGGACCCTACATAAAATAGTAAAATTCATTTGAGATTCATCCAATAAAAAAATGGATGTTAAAGAAAGTGTTAGAAAGTCCTAACATTTTTCAAATAATATTACCATTTGATTAAATTTTATATGATATAACTTATAAATCTAATGATAAGAAACATATTTCTTAAAAAAAAAGACAAGAACATATATGTACAACATAGACATAGAGGTCAAAATTAATGAAACGAAACTAATTTGATTAACAAAGACGCTTTTAAGGGACCAAAATAGAGGTTTTAGGAGTTACGAGATCAAAATAAAAACAAAATAGGATAAAGTGCATTTTTCACCCCTTAAGTTTGAAAAAGTTGTGATTTTAGTCCCCTATGAAAAAAATGGCAAAAGTTGACCCCCTATTATAAGGAAAATATGATCTTTTTATCCCTTATCTTCTCAAAAAGTTGTGGGGGCCAAAATCGTAACATTTTGAAACTTAGGGGTCGAAAAGTGCAGTTTAGCCAACAAAATATTAAGTAGAGGACCAAATGATCGATTAATAGATTTTGTTTTAGGGTTAATAGTGCTTTACCCCTGTAATATATGTCATTTCTGGTTTTTCCCCTGCAAAATTTTACAGAAAGAAAACCAAAAATAAAATATTCTATATTACAAGGGGCAAAACACTATTAACCCTTTGTTTTATAAGAAGAAGAAAACATGACAATAATAGATGACACCACCTCACTTCACTTCATAGAGAGCACACTAAAACACTACAGGACTACACCACTTCACATGACATGATTCATTGCACATGATTCATTGCTTCATCTCTAAGCTAACCCACATGTTGGTACTTTACTATCTTGTTGTCGCCTTCACTTCATTTACACATCAAACAACACACAAAACCCTTTCTTCTTTCTTCCCAAAATTGCTTCCACCCACCAACATTCTGATTCTAACACCATATCCCTGTTTCTGTTTTCTTCCCCTAAATCCACATTAATTGCAATCTAATCCTTCTCAAAGTAATGGGAAACTGTATAAACTCAACTGAGAAACTCACGGCGGAGATTTTACCCAACGACGGAGCCACCGTATACCCCACCGTCCGTTTACACGGCACACCTGACAGTATTTTCTCTACATACGTTCGCTTCGCCATTCTCCAAAATACTACTTCCTCGGACGTCGTTCCACCTTCCAGACATTCACCGCCGCCATATAAGACGACGGCGCGTGGGTTACAACCCAACTGGGAGAATTCTATTACTGTTCCAACGAGGTCGGAGTTCGAGTCAGGCTCCCGAGACGCGCTTCTACGGTTTATCGACTCTCGGTTTCCGGACCTGTCGGCGGATGCAGCACCGTCGTCGGTGGTGCCGGTGAGTGGTAGTGTTGAGAACGAGGATGGAACGACGTCGTTGATGGTGAGAGTGACGCGGCTGCAGCATAAGAGCGTGACGTGGCATTTGGAGAGGTTGGTGAGATGGGCGGAGGATCTGGCAGCACGTGGAGGGAGGAAAGCCGTTGATCCAAAGATGGGGAGTTGGAAGATGGAGATGAGAAAATTTGCAAGGAGCTACACTCAGTTGTTGGAGGTGATGATGGAGCATGCTCAAATGGAAGAGAGAGTTCTCTTCCCTATTTTTGATAGAGCTGATCGAGGTACACTAGAAAAATAGATTGCACTACAAAATTTTATTTTTAAGTAGACGAAATAACAAATAACCATTCAAACTCGAATCCCGATCATGGGGTTGAGTCCAACAATTTCAGCATTTTTGTCTTGAACTAGTAGAACTAGTACTTGTGGACAAAGAATTTCAATTTCATTAGTACAATTACTAATTAGTGTATTGCTCGATAGCTATGAAGCATGGACGCCAACATGGACACGTCGACACTGCTGATAATTTGAGAAAATCACATAATTCAGTGTAATTATATGTGTGGTGTCGGACACCGGAATACACCTAATCCGATGAGTGTCCGTGCTTCAAAGTTGCGTAGTATTGACGCTATGAAAAAGCGTATTCAAACTATATACACTAGAGAATCAAATGGCTGGGTTGAGTTTATGGTTACAAAAGTTGATTAAAAGACCAATAGATTAGGAATAGTTCATTTCAATCTATGGGTGTAGTAACTTTTGGTCAAACTTAGTTACATCTTGATTGAATTCCAAATACATAGGTTTTTTACTATAAAAATAGAATGTTTAACATAAAAAAAAAAGACTGTATATTAGCAAGTCTAAATCTACACACTAAATATAGCATAATTGTGTGCATCATGACTTTCAAAAGTTTAAAAGTCTAGAGAACTTATAGCAATGGGTGTTTAATTAGAGTTTATGGGGAACTCCTACTTTTCAGATTAGCTAATTGTCTTCTAAATAAGATCAAAAGAGTGATTGCATTTTAAGTCATAGGGAGTATTGTTTAACAATAGGGGAAAATAGTTGATAGTTTGTTAGTAGGATTTCAGCATTGATTAAACACACATAATGAAAAAGAAGATTGCTTGCATTTGAAGCAATACTCGAGCCTCGTCACAGAGTTAATGTGGATGCAGGGCTATCTAAGACTGCAAAGGAGGAACATGCTAGGGACCTGCCTATCATGAATGGCATCAAAGAAATCATCAAATCTGTTGAGGTTTTAGACTCAACAAGCCCCAATTACAGAGAGACTTTGTACAATCTTTCTACTAGGCTCAATTCATTTCAGGTAAATAAGCCTAATTCCTAAGATTAAATTATATGGAGACAATTATATAATGGTTTTGTTACTATACCTAGTTCATTTGGAACTTTATTTATGTGAATATTTCCTATACACATTTTGTCAATGGAAAGCAACTTTGGGACAGATTTTTTTTTGTTCGGAAAGAACTTTTAGAATATCTAATTGTAGTAGAGAAAAGGGAAGTTTTCATAGTTCATTTATGTTTAAAATAGGAAAATATATTGTACTTATATATCTTACTAAAATTATGAACTTGATGTCTAAATTAGATAGATATTTTGGGTCCAATTTCTTTAGGAACAATGCAAACAACATTTCATGGAAGAGGACTTGGAATTACTTCCATTAATGGAGGCAGTGGAGTTGAGCAAAGAGCAAGATGAGAGAGCACTAGAGCAATGTTTTGATGTGATGCAAGCAACACATAGTGGGTTGTTAAAGTTCCTTGTTGAAGGGCTTTCACCTAATGATGCAATGAAGTACATGGACTTGATCAGCATGTGCAATGACAGAGAGAGAATGGAATCAATGCTACGAATGATGATTGAATGACATATACTCTTCACATGACCATGGGTCCAACTGTAACACTCACATCACATGCATGGATGAATTGTGAGCTTAGTATTTTAGCCAACTCAAAAGTTCAAAATTGGGTATTTATGCCCACTCTTTTGTAATCTTATCCTTTTTATTTTGAAACAGCATTTACAAAAGAAATATTTCAAGGCAAATACACAATGTGAACGAGATAAAGAAAATAAAGTACCTGAAGTAGAATGCCAAAACAGTAGGCACCCACCAACTTAGAAGGGCAATACTTGGGTCCCAAACATACCACATTCCATTACAATTATCAAATTTAGACCTAACCAAAAACAATCTTTAGAACACAGTCTTAATAGAGGATTTCTTGTCCAACCCTACTGACTTCTTGCGTGCTCCACTGGATTTCGGATTATACATCTGGAAAGCGTAAAATGTGTTCAAAATCCTTCCATAAATCCTCCATTTTTGTTTATTTTAGAATAAAAAAATAGGGCGTGCGAGAAGGTTAGAGGGTGGCAAAATGAAATTATCGCCTTAACTAATGATTTCTTAAAAATCACAGATCTCCGAATTATTATTTTTTCCCTTCGGACACGGGCAATTCTTAAAAACTATGTTGAGGAAAAGAAGCTCCCATTACGAAAACATCCCTAACATCCTAGCTAGCTTGTTAAATTACATGTTGGCACACCAACTTAAGAACACATGGAACATTTAGTCAGTAAGAACTCAATTTGACAATGAAATTGGGAATTCCCAGTTTTCTATGAAGCAAAAATACTTGGAACATTTGCAACGTGGGTTTGGAAGCTATGGTCAAAATATACATCATCCGGTTATGTCAAGTGAGTCTCCACAGTCGATTTTTTTTCTTTATGGGAGAAGAGGGCAGTGGAGGGTTTTGTTGTTTCTCATGGTCTTGTGGTAGGTTTTGTTGAAGGTGACATTGTCTGGCTTCTTTGTAATGTTCATTTATTAATGTTGTTTTTAATGTTTTGATGTTGATTTTCTTGTTTGGTACAATTTCATAGACTGTGGTTGTTCAGTCGAGTTCAGAGAAAATAAATTCATCTTGTTATTAGTCTGCAAAAAAATTACCTTTGTATATCACCTAATGCTTAATAAATTGGTTTGAAATAAATGAAATTGCACATGAATTGAATTCTGAGCCAGCAACATAGCTATAACTTTGTAAAGTCATAAAAATCTGAGTTGAAACATTGTCTAAACCTGAAACTCAGTAGCTTCACTTGTTTGACTTGTATTACAGATGAGCAATGTGCTAATTTACGTAATCCAAAAATGAGTACCTAGCTATGTGATCAACCCAAAATAGCGGATTTCGTTGTAAAAAATAGTAGAGCACAGAAAAAATTGTCACTTCTTCTGCTGCTGCAAAATCGGTTCCAGTATCATATCCTAGGAGAGAGGAGTACAAGGAACCAAACTTGCAGCTGCACGAGTTAAAGAGAATGTGCTGCCACAAAAGAGTTCAAGCTATTGCAAGAATATACCGACAAAAGAATGAAAATGATATTGTAGTCGTTCTTCAGAATGGCTGAACAAGACAAGTCTGGAAAGGGAAAGAGTTACAAATAATAAAGCACACACCTTTTATGATATTGTGTGATGTACCAGACGTTCTTCTGATAGTAACGCCTTTTGAACGCCCTTTAGACATGTGTTGGACACCTCTCGAACACAGGTTACCATTAATCAAGAGAATGAGGAAACACTTACCAATTGCTGGACACTTTTTCAAGATTTATATCATAAACTGTAAATTTTAAAGATTGCATTGTAAAATAATCTTTTAGGTTTCATTATTCTCTTTGTGATAGTCATAATTACATGAAATTGTAAAGCTTAACAACTTTATATATAAATATTAAATTCTCAATTTTAGATTTATGCGATATTTATCGATCATGTGTATATGTGCGTACACTATATGCTTTTGTGTTGTTATGTATACATATTCTGGAATGAAGTTTGCTATTAAGGAACATGCAAAAAAAGCTTTGTCTAAAATGAAGAACCTTGTAAATTTATGTTCATTTGATTGTTCATTTGTTTGATTTTGCATTGTGTTTTCACCTCCCATTGTAGTAGCTCTACAATATTTCTTTTGCACCATGTTTTCACCTCTCTTGTTTACATGGAAAACGATCAAAGAAGAGGTTTTGGCAAAGGGGCATAGGGGAGAGAGGTTGAGAGAAGATAAGAAAGAGAAATTGGATAAAATAACTTTGGACAGTTTGTGAATAAAGTATTCAAGAAATTCAATAAATTTTTTTTTTTGATAAGCCAAAAGTAGGGAGGGCATCAAGGGGAATCATGGACATCCCAACTAGGTTGGCATCTCGCTGACACCCCCATCCTATACCACCTACTCAATAAATATTATTAAAAAAAGAAGAAATATTTACAAAGAGGGGGGACCAAGCCAAAACCCTCTAAAAGTCAGTATGAAGCAATAAAAATAAAATGCAAAAGCCAACTAAGGGAAACGAAAATTTGGCAATCCATTACGATCCCTAGCAAAGTCTGCCATCAAAGCCTGAGGAAGAAAAGACAACCAAATAGTGTCTGAAACCGAGTGACCATGTGTTTCTAATTTATCCGCATAACAATTACCTTCCCGAAAAGTATGAGAACAGATAGCTTGAATGCCGAGAAGAAAACAATTATGCCAAGAAATTCAATATTAATTCCACAGCTCTCAAACAAATGTTGACTAGTACAACTTTTTTAGCACAATGACCTTAAAGAGATAGCAAGTGCTAAAACAACAAAAACTATGTTCTTAACTATTTTTTGTGGCCCTAGGAAATCCAGATTTTATTGCATCAGTTGTGACTTGAACAATGAGTATCATGTTGCATGTGTTACAAGTCTTCACCATGCAAACTTGAGATAATATGACGGTCTTATTTCTCAATAGAAAGCTAGACTTCCTGCTGAAAAAATGCAAACTATTTATAAAGCTTGGTCAAGTTGTATACAATTCACTTTACTAACTTTATACATAAAAATCCCATTCAATATGCATAAACAAATCAATTTCTTATTCAGGGAATCTACAAACCAAAAATAAACTAACATACTGTGTAATTTAAAAAGATACTGAATTTGCAGCACATAATTAATAAAACATATATCAGATCTATGCAGTATCATATTTGAACAAAATGGTAAAAAATTCTTCAGCATACCAATATACATTAAAACCTTTAGATATATTAATTTTTTTCTAATAAACTTTATAAACTAAATTTTGCAAAAATAAATTTTTTCTCAAGATTTCCAAACATTATTGTATGCAGTCTCTCTTGGTAGTTTTATTAATGATAAGTAAAAAAAAATCATAACGTTGATTGCAGAATAAATGGAATAGCTTCCAAATATTTTGCGTACCTTCTCTATGGACAATTGTTCAATAGTTGTATTAAGATCATCTTTCCACCGCTTCTTTTTGTTTTCCACTTCAATCGCTGTTAGGAATGGTGCTATTGTGAATCCTGATGAGAAATTCTTCATTTGAGCACATCCTTCAACAACAAAACGTAGCAAAGATGGGAATATGAATGCTTGTTTCCCATTACAGAAACTTCTCAAACTTAACAAAGAAGAGAATTTCAAGATTTCCAAGTTTTCAAATATGATTTCTTCCTCTGCTTTTTCTTGATCAACCTCCACAACATCCAACATCTTTTCACAATTTCGTATTACTAATTTTGTGAGTTGTACAAGACATTTAGCTGTTTCGGTTGTTATCAAATGAATCAATCCTTTGCAATTGTCAACCTTCAAAGTAGTTAAGTTTTTTAAAGACAATGAAGATGGTATCAAGGTAATCAAATTGGGACAATTGACTATTCTCAAACTTTCAAGATCCTGCAGTACAAAATGATCCCCTGGAAAGTCTTCCTGCCAAATAAACTTGAGTTGTTCTAATTCTAAAAGCCGCAAATCTCTTATTTGTTTTGGAGATCGTGAATGTAGATGATCAACTTCTCCTGTGAGGAACAATGTTTCAAAGGAACTACTACGCACTTCAAGTGTTGCTAGATTAGGACACATTGGAAGGAAACCATTTAGAAAAGTAATTGGAGTTTCTTCAAAACATTGCAAATGCAGAATTTCAACTTTCTGGAAGAGATTTTCTTGATAACAACCATTCAATATTTCCACTGCATCCTTTCCGTATAACGCCAAATCTTTCAGGTTGGGGCATACCTGAAAAATAAAGTATTCAAAAACAAAATAAGTACTAGATTGGACAAAGGAGGATACAGTTATTTTAAGTTTGACTTCAACAATGATAAAAAGGACAAAGACAAGGATCAAGACTGGTGGTTTTACCTTCTCAGTAGAAAATAGGGCTTGTTGAAATGGCATATCATAAATTTTGTCCACCTGACCAGGCTCTCGGAAGCTTGAATAATTAAAGGAAAACATTCTCAATGCTTCACATTGAAACACTTTTAATATCTTCAATGAAGGGCACTCCAAAGTGTGTTTTCCTGGATAAAAACTCTTGAGGTTTGTCAAATCCACTAGTTCCAGTTCATTCATTCGGGGAAAACTAAAGCTAATTTTCATTGGTCCTTCTTCCATTGCAACAATTCCCTCGACGCCACAAGACTCTATCCGGAGTTTTTCAAGATGTCCAAGATTCTTGCTTAGTGATAGTGAAAATATATTTAACAAGCTTTGGCATTCAGAAACATCCACTATTTCTAATTTTCCAAAGTTGATAATTTCATGAGGGTCCTCATTCCATATGTGCTTCAGTTGTGGTAACCTAGACAAAGTTAATTTTTTCAATTCAGCAATTTGCTTCACCAATTTTTCTTTAGATTGAATATCTTGCACATCAAACACTGTTTCTAGTGAATAACAATCCTGTACTGTAAGTTCTTCCAGTCGAACAAGTACTTGCAGTGTATTTGATGAAAATAGTACATACGACCCAAAAGTATATCGCACTACTAGAGATTTCAAATTGCAGAGCACATTGAGGTGAAGTTGACCACACCACAAATCCTCTATCACAGGGTATTCAGAAAGCATTAAATGTTCAAGTTCACTAAATGCCACCTGTTGATCAAACAAATTAATATATCAAGTGTTAGTTCAATAGATTTTTAAATCTCTATTAGTCATTTGTGTTTAACATAGACAAATCCTACAATTTTCTACCCATAGAATAATCAGGATATAGCTTCAAATGCCAAAACTTCAAAATGTCACCTGTGCAAACATTTATATGCAGTTAGCTTAAGTCATGAATTTATCCAATTTTGTTGAATACTTAACTGTATATTTTAGGTAAACTCTTTAACAGATAAATTAGCCTTTAGTGTTCTATTTTTTGGAGTTGAGCTAATTTAAAATCCCAAACCTTTCTGAGTTTAAAATTAGAGAAAAACTAAGTTTTGTTCATTCACAAAAAGAATGCATGAGTTAAGATTAAATTCCAGAGCTTCCTTAGAATTGTATAATGCAAAACAGGAAAACCTTGTAGTACGAAATAAGCCACTTAGGAAATCACTAGGTGATTGTAAGTTTTAACTCGTTTTTATTTTTATTTTTAATAAGCTTAGTTTAACTGTGTAAATGATTGGTTGTTATTCTCAGATGATTAAAATGAGAATATGGGTCTGACACGCTTTTATTTTCATTTATCCTATAGAACTTTGGGATATACTTCCTAAAATAGCTGGTTTTCGTCAATTTTTCTTGATTTGTAAGTTAAAAACCAACCATGTTGCATCCGATGAAAAATAAATGGAGAATTGATGTTACATAGGAAATCAATTGAAAAACCAAAGCATACCTTATCTTCATACATATTCTGTATTTTATCATTTAGGTTCCCCTTCATATGCCACTTTCCAGCATCTTGTGCAGTTTTCACTTTTCGAAGAATTGGTGTGATCACGTTTCCCTCTGAGAAAATCTTCATGCGAGGACATTCCCTCACAACTACTTCCTCCAACAATGGAAGCTTCAATAAGCACTTACCAGAGCAAAATTTTTTGAGCCATGGCAAACATTCAAGCTTCAATGTTACCAAACTAGTAAGTGCAATCTCAACATCTTCACTTCCTGCGATTATTTCTCCAAGTGAATTACAGTCTGTTACCGTCATTGTTGTGAGTTTGGCAAGACTTCTCGCTGTTGGATATGTAATTAATTTTATCAGCCCATTGCAACTTGTTATTTCCAAATCTGTCATGCAACTAAAAGTAGCAGAGGAAGGTGACAACATCATCAAACTAGGACATGCATAAATTTGAAGGCATTCAAGTTTTTTAAGAACTGGATCGATTTGGCATCCTTCTTCACATATATGTTGAAGTTCAGGCAGTTGATCAAGTATCAACCCTTTCAGCCTTGTGGAACTTTTCTCGGTTACTAATCTTTCGTCTTGGAATATCTTCTTGAAGGAACTCGAATTAACTTCTAGCCACTCAAGATTAGGCACATTTCGGAGAAACCAATAAGGAAAAATAGCCTCTTCAATTACATAATTAAATAGCCCAAGAGATTTAATTTCGGAGAAACACAAATTGTTATCTTGAAAAATAATTTTAGCATCCCTATAGTCAATAATCAATTCCTCCAGCTCTGGAATCACCTAAAACAAACATAAAGCACAATTTACAATAAGTTAATATTTATTGTTCAGTCAAAAAAACAAAAGCATTTACTAGTAGTCTCTTCCTTTTCTTTGACCATGACCACTGTACTTTCCTCAATTTCATCTTTAACCCACAAAAAATGCCACATGTACAACCTCAACATCTTCACCCACTTCTCTTGAATTTGAAAATGTGTTCATTAGTTTATCGGCATTTAGTCCTTTCAATCTACAACCCTTTTTAAGGTAGTGGTAGTTCATAGGCTTTGTTTTATAAGGTGCCAAATTTTGACAATTCAATTCGGTTATAATTTTATTTCTTCAAAAAATACAGTCATATACATATAGTTTCATGCAAGTTGTGGTGCGTTAGTATATGATACATACCTTTTCAACTATGAAAAGTGGTACTTCTTCTGCAATATGGAGTTTTCCGTTTTGTAACTTTTTGTGGATGCTTGTTATTGAACTTTTGTATAAGTTCAATTTTGAACAACCTGAAACAAATTGTGTCCTCAAAGATGGACAAGTTAAAGTGTGATTTACTGCATAGAAAGCCTTGAGTTTAGGCAGGTCACAAAGATTTAGAGTATTCAACTGATTAAACTCAAATTTGGGATTTGCGGACACAGATCCTTTCTGCTCTGCAACGATTTCCTTCATGTTCCCACACCATTGCAACCAAAGTGTTTTAAGATGGGAGCAGCAAATGGCTACAGAAAGCGGAAATAGATATTCCATGCTTCCACAATATTCTACATCTACATTTTCTAGATTATGAACACTAAGAATCCCTTGAGGATCCACACTCCATATATTTTTCAGCTTTGGCATTTCACTCAAAGTGATTTCTTTCAGATTTGTTGCATCCTCTTTACTTCCCTTTTCATTGGAATTCAATTCAAATATCTCTTCCACTGAAGCACAGTTTTTAATATCTAGCATCTCTAGATTATTGTATGTTTTTTGCACTGAAGAAGGAAAAACTACTGTGATTTTGTCACATTTATTCACTTTCAACGTCTTCAAAGAGTCAAACTGCTGGTGCCATATTGTTTTCAAGTTCTCCATGTCATTCAATATGATTTCTTCTAATTTGGAGAATCGAACCTATGATTGAAAATATATGAACTCATAAATGACTAGTATCGTTATAAATATTTATTTAAATGCCAGTGCAAAATTGGAATGTTCCCAATGGTAGAATTAGCATACCTCTTTTGATGCATCAGTAAGGTTGTTTTTTTCTTCTGTAGCTATTATCTCCACCATCAAAGAACATTTACTAATTTCAAGTCGTTTAAGGTTTATAAAACTTCCAACCATGGAGGACAAGAATAAGTACTTCAACTCACCACAATTATCCACAACCAAATTTGTCAATTTGTAATAGGATTGTTGATTGTCACCCCAAACTTTGTTCAAATTTAATGAGCTCAAGGTAAGGATATCCAAATTAGGAAACACAACCTGCATAGAAATAAATTAAACAAATTAGGAGTATTTGTCAATTTCATATTGTTGAAACGGAGGGAGAGAAGCCTTGGCCATTATATCTAACAATGAATGGTTAAGGTAATACATAATGAAAATTAAAGATCGAAAAATTTATTGGACCTTTATATCTTACATTCCTACAAGTTTAAGTATCAAAATTAATAGTTGCCTATTAATGACTATAAATTTATCAAGTAATTTATCCATGCTAAGATTGTTCCTTTTACAAATTAAAATTATGTTATTTCAATATAAATAAGTGCAAAATAAAATACCTGAGCCCCAAAAAATAGTGCAGGAACAAACATCTCCAACCTTTGATACTCCCGCTCATTCATGGAAGACTTCGACTCATGAGATAAAAAATTATCAAGTTTGGGCAAATGATCTAAAGTCAGAGAATGCAAAGAAGGAAACTCGATTTTTTCATTAGTTACGTCATTATCTGCACTTGAATCACGATCTTCGAGTATTATCTCCATCATAGAATTGCATTGACAAACTTCAATCTCAGAAAGATGAGAAAGTCCCTTAACCATTGAATAGGAGAGAAGATATTTTAATTGAACACAGTTGTTGACTTTGATAACACTAAGCTTTCCAAAAGAACTATGTTCAAGTCGGCCATGACATATTCGCTCCAAATTTTTGAGATTCCTAAGTACAAGTTTTTCCAGATTGATAAAGCAAACTTGGACTGTTTTCCTCTCGGTAGAGTCAACTATGAACTTTATCTTTGCATTATTTTGTATGTGGAGGAGCTTCAACAATGGAAATCCTTCCCAATTGAGTTGGAAAAGCACATTTTGAATGCCATCTACTTCATCCAAGTATAAATTCTCAACCCGTTTAACCAATGCTTTAATCCCATGCTCTAAATGTATGCTTGTTTCCAGTTTAAGCATCAATGTATTCAAGTTTCCGTTCTCCATTTCATCCCACTCCCATACCTCTCCAATAGCTATTTTGAATTTCTTCAGCTTCTCAAACATCAGTTTCAAGTCCCTAGGCAAAACCCAAGCCTCAGGGATTTGCAACTCCAGAACAGACAAGTTTGACAATTGTCTAAGCTCAGCAAGGCTAGCATTTTTGTTTTGCTTAGCTGAATTCTCTTCTTCCCACTTAACAGAGGTATTGCCCAGGTACAACTCCTCCAGTGTAGTGAAGCTTGATATGATGTTTGATGGGATTACTTCTATTCCAGAATCAGTCAAATCAAGCATTCTTAGTTTAGTTAGTTTTACTATTTCCCTTGGTAATTTGATCATTGATGATTTTACAAGGCTGAGAATTTCTAGATTCCTCAGAGCTCCTATTGCATCCATATTTTCCAACACACATAGATCCAGACACAATGTTTGAAGGCTAGATAGGGACTGAAAAGAAGTTGGCAACAAAGACAAGTTCAAACCTGTTAAATCCAACACTTGAAGACTTTCCATACCCTCAAAAACAGTATTTGAGATCTCTACAAAGGATTCAGCACTATCCAAGTAGAAATACTTAGCATTAGGACAATCTAACCTTTCAGGAAGCTTGCGGACATTACACCCATATAAGATGATCTGTGAGCTTCTTTGAAAATCTTTTGTTGGCCACTCCTTCAAGTCAGATAGGTTTTCCTTCACAAATACATGTCGATCCCTAAGTGCTATAGAGACTGCTACATCACGAACATAGTTATTCATTTGGATCTGCCTACTTGTGTTACATTTATCCAACAAACAAGAAGCCTGCAGAGATTGGATTATATTGTGAAGTGTGTTTCTTGCATCATACACAGTATTTATATCCTTGAATATGTTCAAACCCATAGCAACTTTCAGTAAGTACTCTGCATCCCTATCTTGTAGTGTAGAAGAAAGCAAGAAGATATCCTTCATTTCTTCACTCACTAACAAGTTGTAACTCAACTCCAAAGCAGAACGAGTTTTCATATCCATTCCTGCATGACTATTACTTTCTAATTGTCGTAATGCATCTTCCCAAACACGAATATCCTTATTTTTCAAACTTCTTGCCACTATCACAATGAGAAGAGGCAAGCCTGCACATTTTTGGGCAACTTGAGGAGCTAAACTTTGTAAACTAGTATCTTTAACCTTGTCGCCAACCATAAATTGAAACAAGTGCCATGTTTCTAATTCACCCAACAGTTCCAGTTTGAAAGTTAATTCTTCTTCAACCTCCTTTTCCAATAGCACATCCTTATTGTTGGAAGTCATCAACAATTTGCAGACATTTTGTTTCATATTTTGGTCAATATTTTGTTTCACATTTTGTTTATTTTGAATGCGAGATGTACGATCATCTCCTAATGGAATTCCTACTTTCTCCAATTCAAATGTAGGCCAAATATCATCTAGAATGACTAGGATAGTTTTCTCAGCTTTGATTCTTTGTCTTAGACGGTTTGCTCTCCAAACAATAGTCTCCTCAATAAATGTAAGATTCAACTGATCTGCGATCTCCATTTGAATTCTCCCAATGTCTGGATTTCTAGATACATTGGCCATAACAACTGCATCAAACATTTTTTTGTGCTTAGTTGTTTCAGCAATTTCCTCCACCACGGTGGTCTTACCCGCACCGTCTAGCCCATATACCCCAATGTTATGTGCATTAAGGTCTTGTAAAGCCTTTAAAATTTTGTCCTTAAACAATTCCCTGGTCTCAAGCTTTAACCTCCTTGTGGTAGAAGAATAAGAGAAGGTTATTTGATCTAGTGTAGGAAGGTAACCAACTCGATCGAACTTTCCTTTTCCTTGTAGTTCAACAACTTTTTCTGAAATCTTGAAGGCTTTCCTACTAAGTTGATGACGCCAAATCAAATTGGGGAAAGGAAATATGGAGCACCTGACATTAGCACGGCGAGGATCTTCACGAAGCTTATTTGCCTTTTCAATGAGCTCATTCACATCCTTCAACCAGTTCACCACATCAGTTTCAATCTCTTTACCGTTCCTTCTTTCATCTTGAACAGAATGGTTCCATCTTACTCTTGCAGCATCAAGTTCCTTAACACGGTTTTCTAGCTTCTTGAAATTTCTTTTGTACAATAGCGAATAACTTGCTTCATGCCCAATAGGAACGACGGTACACTTTGCTACTTCTGTGGTAAATTGAATGAGAACATCCATTCCTTCTCTCGTCCACGTCTCTTCCTCTTGTGCCCTGACAGAGACTGGGAGTGAATATGCGGAAACAAGAGATAATAGTTTTTATGAGAAAAAAATGAGGGAAACATTTGGAAAGAACATGCTTATAAACATTTGGAAAGAGCATTCTCGTAAAAATGCTTGAGACATTTTCATGATTTAACTTCATTTATGTCATTGCCACATATTGTTTCTCTATTTTTTTTTTTTGTTTCTCGTTTTCTTTCTTTATCGTCGTAATCAAAACTGGACATGTCGACTAAAATATCAAACGTGCACTGAACTATTCTTCTTCAGTTTTTGCTAAATGTATTATTTTTTGGTTTTTTTTTTATTATGTGTAAATTTACATGTGTTAAGAAGTTTAAAGTAGTAATTTGACTTGAAATTTGTGCATTTATACTACCTCCATCCATCCCATAATAACTGAGTGTTTTGCTCATTTCACACATATTAAGAAAATGTGTATAAGTGAAAGCGAGAGAAAAATTGTTTTGAACATCTTGTCAAGTATTGGTGCATTCCAATTATCATAAATGCAAAATAGAATATATTCAAAGTTTTGAAAGTAGTATTAATTAGAGTTATAATTGGAAAAAAAATTAATTAATATTGCATTGGGAAGTTACATGAGTCAATTAGTTTGCCACAATTTTTTTTGGCAAATGATTCGATTATTTTGGGACTGAGGGAGTATTAAATATGTAGCTTTATAATAAATACTACCTTCTTCCCTTTTTATAAGACCCCTTTGATATTTTCAAGTACGTTAATTATTTTTTTACCAACATACCCTTATTTATTTTGCATCTTTTTCTTCAATCAACAACAAATATTATGTTGAAAACATAAACTAACTCTCTCTCTTAAGGATAAAATTATAAACATAATAGTAATTATATACAAATTTAATACTACAACCAAGTGAACCAACTTTCTTAATCTCCGTAATTTTTACAAAATACTCTTATATTTAGGGACGGAGGTAGTAATTGTTATTTTGCAATAACAAGTTACTAATTTTAGTTGTTTTAACTTTTACAATATTGCACATGTCAAGACAAACCCTTATTTTTAGGGAAATGTTAACTTGTGCCCCTTGGGGCATAAGTTAAGAAGACACATGTAGAAGGTTTTTCTTGAAACTTGTGCATTTAATGTCTTAAAAGTTGCAAAAGTTATACTTTCAATATGAAATTTATTTTTAATTTCCATTTTAAACTCCTTAACTTGTACCCTTAGGGCACAAGTTAATATGACCCTTATTTTTATTACATATATCAATAGAAATAAAATGTTTTCTTTTTAATTGAGCATTGTCTATATTACATCTTCACGGCCATTACCTCTCATTTTTCTTTTATACTTTTTTCTCTAATCAAAGCTTCTAATTTTTTTTTGCCAAGTAGCCTAGTAATTAAAAATCCACCTTTTAATCAACATATAATACAGTAAAAATACGAGACAATTTGTTCCAAATAAAAAATTAAAGACGGATAAGTGTTTCTCTTTGAAATATGTAAGACTGAAGTTTGTGGAAATAATTTGATTTTTGACAAATCAAAAAGTGTTTATTGAGAATATTCTTATGATATTAATAATTTGAAATCTAAATTACAACTTCTTAGTCTTTTAAAATTTTAAAAATCATTAAAATTTTGAATAGTCTTTTAAAACCTACGAGACTTATTCATGCAAAAAATTTCTTTTAGAATCCTAATCTAATAAACCCCTAAAATAAAATATAATGACAAAACAAATAAAACATAAAATAAATGACCAATACGATATTAGGTAAAATATAAAGGACAGAAAAATCTATTTTACCTTGACTTGGAACAGTAAACAATGTTTATTAGGGATCAAATGTAGGTATTTCAAAAAAAAAAAAAAAGGGGATCAAATGTAGTTTTTCCCTCTAAAAAACAATATTAACTAAATTTACGTAATATATGATGAAAATGAAAGTTTATTGTTGTTGAAGTTGCGTTGGAGTCCCACATTATTAGGGTGATTGGATGTATAAATATGTTTGGGCATCTTCATCCTTGAGTTAGATTTTGGAATGAGATTAAAGCTCATTTAACATGTATCTAAGAGGAAAGTTGCTCGTATGGTCTACTTTTAAATCCTAAAATCTGAAAATGTGTGTTGTGTGTGGAGATTGATTGAAAATCAAGTGATTAAACTCAAATGGTTAAAGAGTTTCATTTCTCCACCACAAATTGTTAATTGGGAGAAGAACCGATTAGGATTTAAACAAATATTAGTCAGACTCTACTTACCCTATAACAAAACTCAAAATTACTCAATCTCTTCCCTTTAAAACTAGAGTATTTAAACAAAACAAGAAAAAAACTTGGTTGAATCCATCTATTCTTGGCATTGAAATATTAGCTTAAAAACTTGGCTAACCCATTTGTGAGAATTGTTTGCGTTTCCGTTTTTATTTCGTTTAACCCCCGATTTCGTTTGAACTATTAGCTTAAAATCCCTATTCCAACTGGTTGGTCGAACCCAATTTGCAGATCGTCCTTGTGTGTGATGCCTGTTTTAATCCGTAAAGCTCATTGGTGCATTAGATTATTGTTCAATTAGTTTGCAATTTCTTGGTGAAACATACAGTATATGTGGGATCTTATTGGGGAACAGTTGTGATCCATTTGTGAGCAAATAGTTTAGGTGGAGGAATTATTGTATCTTTGTTGAGAGAAGTAGACAACATTTGAACGACAAGATCAATTTAATGAGAAATTTTAGAGACATTCTCTTTATAACACTCACTCTTTTATTGGTGAAACTCATGTGGATCTCACAAGGACTCATTTTCAAAATGTGAGACTCGTGTATTTCAGTCAATAAGAGAATGGGAGATGTCTATAGCATTCCTCTGTATTTAATTTCAACTTGATTGTGATCCGCTGCATTGCGGTTTTCAAGCGGTGGTACGTGGTTCTGGTTATTTCCCAACGTGGTGGTGTTTGTTCCTATTTTGGTAGCGGTGTATTTTCTTTTTGGCGTTGTGGGTTCTTTCCAATTTTTGCATCATTCAACGTCTACCTTTTTCGATAGGTTGCTTGTATTATTCGGTGCAATTTAGTTGTTTTTCTGGTGCGATTTGGTTGTCTCCAGCATATTTTCAGCAAAGCTTCATATGAACTAGCCCATGGAAATTGGTACCAGAAAAATTGTATCAGTTGAGACCTTAAGAAGAGCACACTTCATCTATTATAGGAGGCGTAAGGTAGGCTCTTTGGATAGATTGACTGGCTTAAGCCGATGAACCTCGTTCCCTCATGCTTCCATTAATGACAGATACATCAGTAGAGGTAGGCCAAGCATGATCAAAGTTTCCAAGGTCTCAAGCTAACCTAAGTGGTTATGTTTTCAAATCTATGTCTCTTTCTAATGTTTATTATGTTCCTAGTCTCACTTTGTGTCTTTGCTATATTAATCAATTGTGTGGTTGTAGTTACTACGTTATGTTTTCTTCCATTCGTTTCCTTGTGCAGGATCCACAGGAGGTTGATGGGGGGGCACACTACATGGAGACATTTTGTTTTGGATAAGTCACAATCTAACAATAATATGGTAGACCATTTTCAAATAATTTGCAATTTGTGTTGGTACTGTTAGGAGTTAATTCAAAACTACTTCATTCTAGTTTGTTAGTGGTTTGTTACAAAATAACAACCAGTTAGTTAGAGATAGCTTGTGCTACAAGCATATAATACTTTGGCTATATAAAGCTTTGTAATGTGTATATTCAAAACTGAATGAAATTCATATTGTAAGCAATAATCCTCTCTATTCTCTTCTTCTTCTTCTTCCTGATCCAAACCCTAGAAAACAGGTTATAGCTTTTTTTCCAGTTTTAACAGTTTAATCCACCTTGTTCAATAGGCTTATCCACCTGGTTCTATATAGAAAAACACCATTGTTGCGCTAAGAGGCACGTGGTATGGATACGGGTTCGCGACATGAGAATCCAGTACATATGGGGGTATAGAGCTTCGGTATGTGTTGATTTGTATTATTAGTACTTCCTTAATATTGGTAAGCGATCTTGATATTGTAAACAAGTAGAATGATTATAGTAGCAAGTTCTAACAAACACCCACTTCCCAATCTTTTTTTTATATTCACCTTTCTTTCGTTTTTTCTTTTTTATCAATGTTATTTTGCAAGAGACGTTCTCTAGATTTTCAAATAGATTTTCCAGCAAAATTTATTTTCTCTAGCAGAGATTTTCCTTTCTCTTTTATCTCCTACTCAACATCTTCCTCTTTCTGCGATCTTTACTCACTTGTCTCGGTTCGTCGATTCATTAGTTTCCACGAATTACAAAGGGATTTTGTACAAGCTGCTTCGCCAAAGTACCACAAACCAATACACAAGCAAAAATTCGCGGTTCGCAGCATGTCAAGAGAATTACGTGACTATGGGCAAGACATTGATCTCTTTCCATGATAATGACAAATTAAGAAAAATCTTAAGTGTGGTTCCATGATAATGACAGATACCAATCCTAGTGTTTTCTCCTCTACCTCAAACTCTTACCAGGGATTATTAATTCAAGTATGTCCGAGTTTTAACCATGCGAATAGTCTTTCCTATTTATTTAAAATTATCCCTCAATGTAAATTCTTTCAAGACATTAGTTGACAAATGTGTTGTTTAAAGGACTACCCACATTGATTTAAAAATTATATTGATAAGTTAAGAATGAATTTATATAGTATAGTATCGTATAATTACCTTTTATGTAGGAAAACTGGTGATCTTAATGGTGAGTTCTTCAATGAATAGAGTGATGTAAATGACGACTAAACCAGATGCCGAATAATAATCTGCAACAAATTCATTATCGCAATAACTGTAATTCTAAATTTATTAAGACTGGGTATGTCTGGCTTTGTAGTTTGATTAACTGCAAATATATATTTAGATCCAAAGAAATTAATATTTGCAAACTTCCTTCCTTACAAACCAAACATAGCCAAAAAAGTGCATAACTTACCCAGTGCAGGAGAAAAGCATGTGTACCTCTTATCAGGAGTTTAAAAACACTGCAATAATTCAAGTAAACAAAGAGAAGTGACTACTTGAGCGGATGGTCACGATCGGTCGAGATATGAAATCAATAGGTAACCTGAAAGACAGAAATTTGAGACCAACGGATAAACAATGTGAAAGATTTCAACTTTAGTTTTTATCTTGGTTATTTTTGTGGTATTTTTTGTGACTGGAAAACAAGAAACAATAACTAGATTTATGTGGTATCAACGAAATGCACTTTTGAAAACTCAATTTAAATGACGAACAATCAGTAATTTTTTTTGTTTTTGAAAAACAACAATCTATAGAATTGAATAGAAAGTTTGGAAGGCTAATGAAGATTCAGACAACAAGACAGACAATTAAGTTTTTTTTTTTTTTGGGTATGAGGTGAAAAATAACAATTAAGTTTTGAAGACTTAGAAGGTTTGGAAGGCAAATATGAATAGTTGAAGACTCAAACTACAAGACAAACAATTAAACTAATTTTTTTTTTCTTTTTGTTTTTTGTATGAGGTGAAAAAAATAACGAGGATTGTAAATGGGAAATATGAAAGTTGAGGAATCAAATATAAATTGCAAAATTTACACAGCACTCTTTTTTATGGATTTCACAAACGGAGAACTTTGCAATTTATAATAAGCTGAAAAAGAAAGCAACTTTAACTGCAAACTAAGAAGAATCTATTTTTTTAATATCATTAAGGAACGAATCTATTTATTTTATTATTTTCTATAATATTATATGCTCAAGGAACGAATACCTTTTCGTGGATAGATACTTGATACTTCCATCATACAAACATGCAAAGTAGAGAAACGTTACCTTAGATGCTCGAGATTCTCCTTTTGAACAGTGATTTTGAAGTGAAGATGGAGGTAGGAATTGTGTCAGAAATTGGAATCGGCGCTCGTTTCTATTGTTGAAGGGAGGATAGTGTGGCTCAAGCCCCATTTTGGTGAAACAATTGTAGAAACTCTTGCCATAGCATATAAAATACACATGAGAAAAATATTTCAAAATTTTTGCTTAACACAACACAATTTTACTGACTAAATTAGATTAGATGATAGATTGGAAATTAGTTTCGTAATCTCCCAACTATATTTAAATAAGTGAGTTTTAAGGTTGACCCTTTATATGAATCTCAATTATTTTGGTGTTAATTTGAAATGTTTTTGTTCTGGCCTAGACCGAAGTCCAACCACTTATAAGATTAAAATATCTCCTCACCAAAAGAGTCTGTAGGACCGTGGTATGAGAGTGCACAAACCCACAAGAAGAACAACTAAAGAAGCTCATGACAGGAAAGAACACAGACCAAGGTGAACAACCAACAACAGCCAAAAGTGAACCACCAATATGTTTTGTGGCATAGGGACACACAGACCAAAGGTGAATAACTAGCATGGTTTGTTGGTCTATATGGCGTATAAGAATATGTGCTAGAGAGGAGGTGAATAGTGTTTTCCAAATTTCAGAAGAGTTTAGCTAAAGCGTGATTAGAAAATGTATGACTTTTCGGATTCGTGCACAATAACGATAACAAAAATTAATATTGAATATTGAATTAAATTAAGAGTTCAATATTGAATTAAGAGTTCAAGTGTTGAACCTTAATAAGCACATCAAATATAAATAATCAACAATGCAATTCACAAAATTAACACTAAGGAACACAACATATATGAATTAATGATTTGAAGCTTAACTGAAGTTTAATTGTGATAAAATTGAACTTGAAAAGAATCTTAATTCAATGAATTAAGATTAGGTTAAGTATGAAATATAATCGCAATCAAATCAAATAGCTACAAACATTAAAATTCATATACAAATAATAAAGCAACTGTACTATAAGAGTCCTGATAGAGACAGTTACAGAAAAGGTCAAATCTGACGTGTCTTATGGGTACCTCATGATCTTCTGTTCTTCAAAGTCTAGAGGTCTTCAGTGTCTGATGTAGATCTTCAGCTTCTGAGTGACCTCCTTTCTTCTAATCCAAGGTGTTGACTTCTAGTTGACCTTTCTTCAAATCTTTTACCATAATCGTTTAGCTTCTTTTATGCTTATGTTTCTCTTATACATGTTCAGACCTTGTTAAATTTTAATATATAGTCAAAGCGTACCAAAGCAACATAAATCAAAACTTAATAGAGCTAAAACTGAGTGAAATATGAATCATTTTCTATGATTCTGGTTTAATTAAAACTCTTAGATATTGAAGCTCGTTAGATTCAACCTTAGTGTTTTAATGTTCCAGGATTCAAACTTTTAATTCATAAATGCTTGAGTTGGAATTTTCTAAGCTCTCTTATACGTTCATACTCAGACTTAAAAACTTTCTATCCTACTCCCCCTTTTGTCATCAACAAAAATAAGATAACACACCACACTGAGAAATGAATAGGAAAGAAATTGTATACTAATTCAGAATATCAAAGTTAATGAATATACTAGTTCAAAAGTATTTTTTGCAGAAAATAAGACAAATATAAGGGTGTTCTAAGTTTGGTTGGAAAGCAGTTCCATCAGAGTCTTGAGATCAGAACACATTTCATCTTGATTGGCCTTCAATTATGTTTGGTTCTGCATAAACACTACTTAGAGAACAAGCTGAAAGGGGAGTACAAACCAGTTGTCCAACCATGAAGACGACTAAACCCTACTATGAAAAAATTGGCCAAGAAGAAAGTATTAAAGCTTCTAGATGTTGAGATGATATACCAAATCTCTGATAGTACATGGGTGAGCCCAATTAATGTTATGTCAAAAAAGGAGGAATAACCGTAATTAAAAATGACAAGAATAAGTTGATCCATACACGTATTGTGACTAGATGGAGGATGTTTATAGACGACCGAAGTCTCAATAAGGCCACAAGGAAGGACCATTTTCCACTATCGGATGAGTACTCAGGTTACATTCAAATTGCAATGGGTACAAGAGATCAAGAAAATATAGTTTTTACTTGTCCATTTGGAGTGTTTGCATACAGAAGAAAGCCATTTGGCTTGTGCAATGCCCCTTTTAGGGGCTGTTTTAGGGGCTCCTACCGCATAGTCACTAGCAACACACAATTCAAAGGGAAGGTTCGAATCCAGAGACTATTGGTGCATTAACTAGTTTTTCTTGGGTATTAAATGCTTGTAGACACGTACAATCAAAATGAAATTCATTCGTTTAAGAAAAAAAAATGAAATTCATTCTCTTTAATCAATAAATTGCAGCGGCACCACATTTCCTGATACGATAACGGCGGATCAACGACATCAATAAGTAAAGGAGTGGCGAAACCTTTCATTTGACACTCTATATATATATATAGCAAGTTTGGAACTGAGTCAAGAGAATGATGCAACACTATGCCACTTTTTAGAGATTGCATTGTCCGAGTTTTCAAATAAATAAATAAATTGTAAAATATGTGTGCGCGTGTCTCTGTTATATATTTTGGATTATTAAGTAATATGCATTTTTGAAGATTGCTAATAAGGAACATGAAAAGAATGCTTTGCCTAAAAGGAAGAACCTTGTACATTTATGCTCCTTTGATTGTTCATTTCTTTGATTATGCATTGGGTTTTCACTTACCATTGTAGTAGCTCTACAATATTTCTTTTACACCATGTTTTCAACTTTCTTGTTTACATGGAAAAGGATCGAAGAAGAGGTTGTAGCAAAGGGCGATACGTGAGAAAGGGCGAGAGAGGACCAGAAAGAGAAAATGGTTAAATCATTTTGCACAGTTTGTGAATTAAGTATTCGAAAAGTTCAATATGTTTTATTACAGAATTCAATATTAATACAACAGTGTTCTCAAACAAATGTTGACTGCTACAACATTTTGTACAATGACCATACTCAATAGCATCTCCTATGCTAGAACAAAAATTATGTACTTTCCAATTTTTTGTGGCCTGATGAGATTCAGGTTTTATAACATCAGTGGTGATTTGCACAATAAGTATCATGTTGCATTGTATTACAAGGCTTCACCTCAATTCTACATGTGAAAATATGACGGTCTTATTTCTCAATAGAACACGAGATTTCCTGTTGACAAAATGCAAATTGTTTAATAAAGTTTTATACCATTCACTCTAGTAACTTTAAACAAAAAAAATACCATTGCAAGCAGAAAAAACTCTACATAAACGAAACAATTTCTCTCTATTAAAAAAAATCTTATCAAGAAATATATTAGTCAAAAAGAAATATCATACTCGTGTAATTTAAAAAGATCATACTCGCGTAATTTAAAAAGATACTGAATTTGCAGTGCATAATTAGTAAAACATATCAAACCTATGCAGTCTCATACTTTCACAAAAAATAAAATTATTCAACAAAGTATGCAATGTTTCTTTCTCCACTGCTAAGTCATGGCATGTTTCAAGTTTAATGAACAAATTGGTGTAAATGAAGTTTCCTATTGAACTCAAATCATGTTGCAGTGCAAAAGTTTAATGTGGAGAGAGATTAACTAGAATGAACAAAAAAGCAAAAGTAAAACTGATAATGTAAATTCAATACCAATATACATAAATATCTTTAGCTAATTAAAAATTTTCTAATTAAGTTTATCAACTAAATTTGTAAAAATAAATTTATTTCTCAATAATTAATTTTAAAGCAATTAGTCAAACATTATTATATGCGGTCTGTCTTGGTAGTTTTGTGAATGATAATCAATGATTTTTTCATAAAATGGATGAAAAAGTGGAATAGCTTTCAAATATATTGCATACCTTCTCTATGAACAACTGTTCAATAGTGGTATTAAGATCATCTCTCCATCGAACTTTTTGGTTTTCAACTCCAATCCTTGTTAGGAATGGTGTTACTGTGACTCCAGATGAGAAAATCTTAAATTGAGGACATCCTTGAACAGCGAAATGAAGTAAAGATGGGAATATGAATGTTTGTTTCCCATTGCAGAAGCTTCCCAAACTAGACAAAGAAAAGAATTCCATGTATTCCAAGTTTTCAAATATGACATCTTCCTCTTCCTTTTCTTCATCAATCTTTACAACATCCAACATTATCTCGCAATTTGCTATTACTAATCTTTTGAGTTGTACAAGACTTTTAGCTGTTTCGGTTGTTATCAAATAATTCAGCCCTTTGCATTTTTCCACCTCCAAGTTGGTTAAATGCTTGAAAGACAATGATGATGGTATCAAAGTTGTCAAATTGGGACAATTGACTACTCTCAAATCTTCAAGATCTTGCACTACAAAATGATCCCCTGGAAAGTCTTCCTGCCAAATAAACCTGAGTTGTTCTAACTCCAAAAGCCACAAATTTCTTATTAGCTTCAAAGATTGTGAACTTAGATGATCAATTCCTCCTGTGAGGAACAATGTTTCAAAAGAACTTCCACGGAATTGAAGTGTTGCCACATTGGGAAACATTGCATGGAAACCATTCAGAAAAGTAATAGGAGTTTCATCGAAACATTGCAAACGAAGAGCTTCAGCTTTCTGAAAGAGATTTTCCGGACAACAACCATTCAATATTTTGAATGCATCCTTGCCACATAATGCCAAATCTTCCAAGTTGGGGCTTAGCTGAAAAATTTAAAATCCAGAAACAAAATAAGTACTAGTTCAGACTAAGGGGGGATATAGTTCTTCATCTAAGTTTGCTTACACAAGAAAGACATGGTGTTTTTTACCTTTTCAATAGAAAATAGAGCTATTTGAAATAGCATATCCACTACTAAAAAAACAAAAATTAGTGAGGGATATTTAGTGAGGGCAAACGTGAAATCCCTCTCTAATTCCGTCACTAAATTTTGCGACCAAGGAATTTGTGAGGAATTTCATTTTTTCCGTCACTAATTTCCCTCGCTAATTTTTCTTTTTCTAGTAGTGATCATGAATTTCATCCTCGTGATCAGGCTGTTGGAAGCCTAGATGATTGAAGGAAAACATCCTAAATGCTTCAAATCGATACACTTTTAATATCTTCAACAAAGGGCAGTCTAAAGTGTGTTTTCCGGGATAAAAACTCTTGAGGTTTGTCAAACCAATTAATGTCAATTCAGTCATTTGAGGAAAACTAATGCAATTTTTCATTGAACCTTCTTCCATTGCAACAATTTCCTTGACTCCAGAAAACCATATCCGCAGTATTTTAAGATGTCCAAGATCATGGCATAGTGATAGTGAAAATACATTTAACAAGCTTTGGCATTCAGAAACATCCACTATTTCTAATTTTCCAAAGCTGAAAATTTGACGAGGGTCCTCATTCCACATGTGCTTCAGGTTTGGTAAGCTAGACAAAGTTAATTTTTTCAATTCAGCAATTTGCTACACCAATTTTTCTTTAGATTGAATACCTTTCACATCAAACACTGTTTCTAATGAATCACAATCTCTCACTTCAAGTTCTTGGAGTCTAAGAAGTACTTGCAATATATTTGATGGAAAAAGTACATTTGACAAAAAATCACATCGTTGCACGACTAGATATTTCAAATTGCAAAACACATTCGGGTGAAGTTGGCCATACCACAGATCCTTCAGTTCAGGGAATTCAGACAAGGTTAAATGTTCAAATTCACAAAATGCAACCTGTTAATCAAATATTAAGTGATAAGTCAAAATCCATTCAACATGGTATCTAGAACATTCAACATGGTATCTAGAACAAAACTCAAAACTCAAAATCCTATTGTCTTTGGGTTTAGCCTCTGTCAAGGTCAAAATCCATTCAACATGGTATCTAGAACAAAACTCAAAATCCTATTGTCTTTAGGTTTAGCCTCTGTCAAGGTCAACTCTAATCTCGTTTAAATTTAACTTTTGTTGTCGGGTGTCCAAGAGATGCCATTGTTTGGTCTCGTAGCAATCACTGAAGAAGTCTATGGAGTTCTTGTCAACGTCGCCAAAGACACGTGCCCCAACCATCAGAATCGGAATTCAACGATCTGCCACAAGGCACAGTTTTACCGCCACGTGCAGCTACAGTCATGACAGTGTTTGTTAGTTTTGCAGCGTGTGTGAGCCGCACGCATCCTTCTGGTCCACCGTTTTCACCGCTACAAGTCCTACCTGACCCGTCTCTTTCTCACCCATCTCTCTCTCTCTCTCTTGACTTTGTTGGACCGACTTTCATCTTGTGGGTCCCACATTTCAAACATGTTTTTGGGCTTTCTTTGTTGTTGTTCTAGTATTTTGCACCCTTGTGGTATGGTCTGGTTATCATTGGAAATAATTTTTCTTATTGTTTGAACTCAATTTTTAGTTTGAAAGTACCTAGTGGTAAATTTCTCTGGTCATCTGATCTGACGGCTCTGATTGGGTTTGATGTTCTAGGGTTTGATCATCTTCTTCCCTGTTTCAATCCTTCCTAGCCGTGATTTCACCTTCTGATCACTGTACAGACTGCTGCCATGTCGTTTGATTGACAGGCAGAGATCACTTCCCCATCTGTTCTTTCCCACACCGTACAGGCGCAGCTCTCTCCCACTCACGCGATTGCAACAAGGCATGTCTCCTTCGCACAAGCTTTAATTGCACCAACTCATGCTTCTATGAATGACATTTTACCTCAGCCATCCATCCGAGGTGAGGCGGTTTGTATCAAAATATCACAGGCGACGGACGACGTATGAAAAAGGAATTGAAGTTTGCAAGAGGAACTATGTGGTAGACTTGTGTGGAATAAGGGTGATAAACCTTATACAACGAAGGATATCCAGCAAAGGCTTCAAAAGCAATGGAAGACAACAAGATCATGTACTATGTTGTCTTTAAGTAAGGGATATTATGAATTTTCCTTTACCACTGAAATTGATTTACACGTTGTATGGGAAATGGGAACTATTAATCTGAAGCTGGGGGTTTTACGGCTTTTTGAGTGGAAAAAGGATTTCAATATGCATAAGCAGAGAAATACTCATGCACAAGTGCGGATTAGATTAATGGAATTACCTCTGAAATATTGGATGGAACGGACTTTACGAGAGATCGCAAGTGCGGTTGGCACGCCGCTATTCATTGATAAGGCGACATCCAAACATATTTTTGGTCACTATGCACGAGAACTAGTTGACATGGATTTTTCTAAAAAGCTTTTTAATGAAATTATGGTGGAGAGAGGGCTTTTCTTTTAATGTGGAGGTGGCATACGAATGGCTTCCTGACTTTCGTACCCATTGTCAAAATATTGGTCATGATGTTTCATCTTGTCAATGGTTGTATCCCCGGAAGGACATCAATGAAGCTAAAGAAAATACTGTCAAGGGAAAGAAGCAAGTACCACTTACCAAACTTGGTTGGATGCCTACTAAGGAAAATCCATCAGGTATTGGCTCTTCTAGTGCGTTTGAAGCACCAAAGCAAGAAACACCACAAGCTATTGTTCTAACATCCGCAGCAACGAATGCACATAATGAATTACCAACTCCTATTATTCAGGTCGCACAAGACACTCAGCAGCAACATGAATAGTTGGCAAGTGATACAAAAGAAGTGGAAATAATAACACCGCCAGTGCAACAGACAGTTTCGGAAGCTGCTGCGACGGTTCAACATGTAACTACCGTGCAGCAAACACAAACAGCAACACCTTCGCCTAAAGAAACAGTGCAGGACCCTCCGGCTCATGTTGATGTCCATACTGCAAGCTTGCAGAAGTCTTCTGGTCAGAGCATTGTGGAAAATCGAAGCACAAATTTGTCTAGTCAAAATGGCGGTCTTGCTTCGGCTGCTCCGGCTGAACAACATCAGGAAAGCGAAGCATCTATGTCAGACACTTCATTCCACTTTGTTGGAACAAAATGTGTTTAACATTACACTTTGAGTTTTGATGATAACAAGGTATTAAAAAATTGTCAATTGGATATGCTAATATTTGTTCAAGTATGCATGACCATAGACAAAAATTTAGTGTCTCTTTAAAGCATAGGTTCTGTAAGAACAAATGAGGGCAATGGAATCAACAAGTAGGAAGCTTGGACCATCTGAAGAAAAGAGGTTCTGAAGACAAAGTGCTCCTGAAGTGCTGACGCCATCAGAAGCACCTCATCAGAAGCAGTTTTCTTCAGAAGATCTGAAGATCATCAGGAGCTGAAGATCATCAGAAGCTGAGAGAATTGAAGCTTCAAAGGCTGTTCAAATGATTTAATCACTCCTAGCATTGCAGAAGACTAGAAGAATGAAGCAACGGCTAATTCAAATGGATTTGAAGGAATTGGATGCTTTTTCGTTGGAGAGAGTTGAAAAAGGACAATTGTACAAAGTGTACAATCACTATCTCCACTACTCTATTTGTGTCTGCAACAGGACAAGAAAAACAGCTATGCTTGCACCAGTGTTCCAAGATTTCCCCTAAAATGCACGACTCTAATGCAAGCACACAAAACATCATCACCATTCTCATCATCATCATAGATAAATATCATCACTCAACATTGCCTTAATTCTACGTTTTTGAGCTACGGGAATGCTTCTAAATTGCCCTAAATGTCCACTTTAAGAGCCCTTATGATCCCAAACTGATATGAAACATTACTTAAGGTTACTCTAACATCCAAACACTAATTTCTCACACAATTTATCTAATTGCATCACTCTTTAAATGATTAAAATTCTCAAATCAATTACCTAACTTTGGTTTTTGAATTTTAATCTTTCAACAACAACAACAACAATAACCTTCAATTCTCCTATTTCAACTTCATTTTTTTTAATTAGTTCATCATCAATCTCTGATCACAATCTCACATCATAACAGCAACATCCTAACCTCTTTACATCCCAACAATAAAAACATAAACCCTAGAGATGAATAGATTCTCCCCCTTACCTCGAATCCGTAGAAACCTTCGGTTTGACTCGATGTTGCTACACTAGGGTTCTGCTTCTCTCCCTCTGCTTTTCTTCTCCCTTTTCTCTGATCAGTAAAACTGATTTCTAATCCCTAATATTGCTATTTATATTTGGGCTCACCATTCACTATAATTGTCTTCCTTTCCTATGCACTACTCTTTTACTTCTCCTCTCCCCCACTTATTATAATCTTACTTTTTACACCCACGACTCTTTATTTGTTTTGTTAGGACACTCCTCCTCGTTCCTTTTAATTTTCTCAAACCACCTCCCACTCCACATCATTATTTCTATTTTTTCAATAATAAAATAATACTCAAGCAAAAGTATCATCAACAATAATATTAATCAAAACTCCACCTATTGAACATCATTGAATTAATTAAAAATAGAAAATTAGGGTGTTACAACTCTCCCCACTTAAAGGATTTTCGCCCTCGAAAATTGCTTGGAGGTAACTGCTCTGGATAAAACCTCATCACCTGATTCTACCCTGCTATACCTATTATTAACTCACGCAGAGTTTTACACTTGCGTGACTTAAGTCACGTAGCGTTAGTTAACTAACGCACAATTTTACACATGCGTTAGTTAACAAACGCAGGGGTAATTTGGTCATTTTGGTTGGGTGGGAGCGAAATGTGTTGGGGGAAGAACATAAATCTGCCTACAATGCCCCTGTGTTAGTTAAGTAACGCAAATGTTAAACGCTGCGTGAGTTAACTTGCGCAGCACTAGTTAACTCACGCTACGTGTTGTCTTAAAGAAGACAGAACACCTCATTTCCTCATTTATCATCTAAAATCTCAAAAAATCTCTCTCAAATCACTCAAACCCAAAATTCCTTCAAGTTCAAATCAAACAACACTCCAATAACAAGTAAGTTTTCATAATCAAACACCATTAACCTTTTATGTTTATATGTTAAATTTTTTCTCTTAAATTATAAATTTTTTAGATTTAGGGTTTGTTTAAATTTTGATTTTTTTGACAAGAAATCATACAATGTGTACATGAAAATGGCTTGTGTTGCTTAAATGTTTAGATGTTTGCATGTTTATGTTGTAGTTTTTTTTTTCTTCTAGATTAAGGGTTTGTTTAAATTTTGATTTGAGGCAAGAAATGATACAATGTTACATATAAATGACTTATGTTGCTTAATTGTGGTTAGATGTTTGCATGTTAATGTTGTAATTTTGAGTTTTAGGGTTTATGTATAATTTGCACTCCAAGTGTTTGATGAAATGTTTGAATGAGTTTTTCATTGATTGTTTTTAATTTCTTACT
>Ga0315914_1001702_pt1 | contig 33371 bp, 14 predicted proteins | sample MpolenodulesMG_FD_203920 | JGI IMG/M metagenome (GOLD analysis project Ga0315914, IMG submission 203920) | Medicago polymorpha root nodule microbial communities from Los Angeles, California, United States - elongated nodules | ecosystem: Host-associated > Plants > Roots > Nodule | place: USA...
TATAAAACAAAAATAAAATTGTCCCTCTCGGTAACCAAATGAGGTATTTTAAAATACCTCTCTGCCGAAATTTCGTCTGAGACGACAAAACTTACTCGGCTTTTAAAATACGAATACATAACTTTTTTTTAACTGATAAAGAACGAATAAAAAATCTAAAATACGAACAAAAGTTTTAAATGTCTAAAGAAAGAAACAAAATAGGATTTACACTGCTTACGAAACGGATAAAATATTTTAACCATCAACAGTACGAATAAAAAAATTTAAATACTTCAAAAACGAATAAAAGAACACGTAACTTATCTAAAAACAAAGCAAAGATTTTGGCTGTTTTAAAATATAGATAAAGACTTTAAAATACGAGCAAAAAATTTTAATTGGTCAAAATTTGGGGTATGACACAATCCATACGATCATAGGCCTTGCTAATATCAAGTTTTAGAGCAACATACCTGTCTTCCCCTCGCGTCTTAGCTTTCATAAAATGTAAAACCTCAATTGCTACCATAGCATTATCTAAAATGGAGTGTCCCGAGACGAAGGCAGATTGATTGTTAGAAATGCATTTAGGCAGCACTTTCCTCAACCTATTTGCTAACACTTTCGAAATGATTTTGTATAACACATTACAAAGTGCTATAGGCCGCCAATCCTTCATGCTAACCTGCGTAGAACCTTTTGGGATAAGGGCAATATTAGTAATATTCAAATCAGGGGGAAATTGTCTTGTATCTAACCAACCACAACATTCTTTAAAAATATCATCACTACATAAATTCCAAAAGTGCTGGTAAAAACCCGGATTGAAGCCATCAGGGCCTGGACACTTGTCTGGATGCATAGAGAAAATAGCATCCTTGAACTCGGCCTTAGAGAAAGAGGCCGTGAGCATTTCATTGTCATTATCAGAAACAGACAGATTAATAACATCAATAACGGAGGAAGAATCACTATTCTGTTGTTGAAAAATATTTACAAAATATTGCCTTGCCACTTCTTGCATATCCTGCTCATTAGTAATTTTATTACCAGCATTATCATCAAGAGAGGTTATACGATTTACCTTCTTTCGAGCCGTAGCCGAAGCGTGGAAAAACTTGGTATTACGGTCGCCATCCTTATACCAATGAGATTTTGCGCGTTGACGCCAATAAGCATCATCTTGGAACAGCAGCCGTTGCATTCTTTTCCTTAGCTCGAACATGCGAACTTGGTCCTCACCAGAAGATCCTAACCGAGTTTCCTGCAATTGTTTACGACAATCTTCAATATCAATTTTGAGTTTATGACAATGTGATTTTTTCCAAACAGACATGTCTTCCGCGCAAGAGGAAAGCTTCAGAATAATAGTCTGGGTGGAATATTCCTGCCAAGAGTTAGTAACAAGATCCTTAAAACCCGGTTCAAGATGCCACACATTTTCGTAGCGAAAATGGCATTTAGAGACATGAGGCCGAGGAGTAGGAGCAACATTTACATATATGGGATAATGATCAGAAGCAGGTGCTACCAGAGTTTCAACAGTAGCATTCAGAAAAATATTAAACCACAAATTGTTAGCAAGTGCACGATCTAACCTTTCTTCGATGGCACGCGGAGTGCCTAGACTTTTGAACCAAGTAAACAGATAACCTTCAATTGGAACATCAGACAAACCTGAATCAATAACAGCTTGACGAAAACCGTTTATAAGCCATGGAGGTCTAGTGGTGCACCCCCTTTTCTCGCTCGCATCAAGGATATCATTAAAATCGCCAAAGATACACCAAGGACCTGTAAATTGATTAGAAAGTTGTCGAAGAAAATTCCAAGCGGCTGTTCTACGACCACCATTAGGATAGCCATAATAGCCGCTAAGTCTCCAAGTACCAAGAGCAATATCATTTATCTCAACAGTAATATGATTACTCGAAAAATCAACAAGTTGACAATGTAAGGAATTACGCGAAAATAATGCAAGACCTCCGCCTCTGCCGGTGCGGTCTATAGGAAAACAACAATCGTAACCAAGCAAAAAACGAAGTTCTTCAATTTTATTTTGGTGAGCTAGAGTCTCACTTAAAAATAAAAGGTCCGAATTGAAATGCCGAACTAGGTACTTAAGGTCGGGAACTGCACTCGGGCTACCTACACCCCGGCAATTCCACGCCACTAGGCTCATTTACCTTATGGAAGAAAACAAATTGATGGTAAGAGACTCATATAAGGAACACGATCACAGGAATGGCATAAAGCAGAGCAAATGTTCAGGTGAGGCATGACCTACCGAACCACAACAACACACTCACGAGGGATGAACAACGGTGGCGCTACTAACCCTAGGAGAGAAGGCGATCATAAAACACATGTTCTAACCTGTGCACTTGAATTGGCATAAACTATACTTGAAGCAAACAAAATACCGACAAAAAACACTTATCCAGCATAAATTAAGCCAACCATACCATTCCATATAAACCAAATCATCAAAGAACCTTTCAAAAAATAAAAAATGGGTCTAGTGTTATATATATATATATATATGTATGTATGTATGTCAGTTAGTAGATGTAAATCAACCAATATTAAGTAAGTTTTCTTAGAAAAATATTAAGCTTAAATCCACTTTTCACCCGCTAACTTCTAAAATGTAGCGATTTTGACCTCCAATTTAAAAAAAAATAGCTAAAGTAGTCCCTCATGTTTAGCCCTTTTTGCAATTATAGTCCTTTTGCTCAATTTTGACCCATCCAACGCCTGTGTTGCAACTTACTTGGCTAAATGAAATGTCACGTGTGTAATTTTTTAATTAAAAATTAAAATAATCCAGCTAATTTGTCATTGAATAAAATAAAATGAAAAAAGGAAATTGAAAAGAACACAAAAATCGAACCCAGAAACTCATCATCATCTTCATAATTCATCAAACTCGTAATTTCATCAAACACTTCAATTCCTCATCATCATTTTCCCGCCTAATAACTCAATAAATCCAATTATCCACAACATAATGTCATTTTCCCAAAAAAAATGAAACTTTCTCGCTCGATTTTTGCCTAAAAAAAATTCAAACTTTCTCAATGACTCCTCTAGTACATTCCCTAGAAATTTTGCTCCTCAGTTTACCCAAAACCTTAACTCGAATAAGATTGGAATTACATGTGAAGTGAAGGATTGTGGGGCTTTGGATTTATATTCGGGTTTGGATCGGAACATGAAGCAGTACAGACAATTTTTGGTTCCAATGATGAGTGGTATGAGGTCAAACAAAGAGGAAAGGGTAGAAAAGCAAAAATATTGTGCGATTATGGGTTATGATTGGAAATAAAAAGGATTCATCAAGTTAACAACTAGCAAGTTTTTTACGGATTTCTCCCTAATATACCTTTGGGTTTCACGCTCAGAATCAAGATAACAAGCACCATCATGATAGTATACTAAGGTTGTAAGTTTTTGAGTTTCGTTGTTAATTATTGGTGGGTTTTGAGAGGTGAATTTGAGCTTAGATTAAAGGGTTTTGTGAGATGGGTATGTATTTTAATGAGTCAAAATCAAAATCACTTTTTTTGAATTTCAGACTTGGGTTTTCAAGAACTTTGTTTGACCAATTTTTCATTCCAATGTTCATCATCTTCAAGGCAAGCCATTAGTTTACTTTATGTGTTTTTGGTATAGAGGAGTTGAAGGAATGGTGAAGATGTAAGCTGATGGATGATGACGATGGAGGGTTGTTGATATTGATTTTAATTTCCTTTTTTTCATATTTTTTTACGTTAAATGATTTTAGCTCCTTCATTATGAGAAATTTTTTCTTTTTTAATTCTGTAATTAAACATGTGGATTTTTTCATTTTTTTTAATTAAAAAATACACAGCTGACAACTTTTTATGTTCAATGACATGACACATAGAACATTTTTATGTGGTATTTCTCCCTAATATGCCTTTAGCCCCATTTTGCAAAAATGGGCTAAAGATAAGGGAGAATTTTACTATTTTTTTAATAGGGGTCAAAATCGCTATATTTTAAAAGTTAGGGGTGAAAAGTGCGTTTACATAAAAAATATTATGTGGTATATAAATCGTTGAAATTATGAATTATCGGAATAAAAATTCTTCTAAAGATACGATGCAAACATCTACTTTCATACATTTCCAAAACTCCTTTATAGATTAGAAAAATAAAAAGTTTAAAGAGCAATGATTTAGAAATAGATGACATGAAGTTTAAAGAGCAAAGATTTAGAAACTTTACATTAAATTTTGCAGGACCTATATCAATCTCACGAACTTCGCATAAAGCCTAAAATATATGATACAATTCTTCTTTTATCTTCTAATTGTATCTTTTTTTTCTTTCAAGCTACATAGTCATTTTTCTTTCAAACTTCACAATGTTGAATTTTCCTAACAAAAACAGAATGAGAAAAAATGAAATAACTAACATAAATTCACAACAAAATGAGATAAAATGAAATAACTAACATAAATTCACAACAAAAAGTAAAGAGGGAAAAGTGAAATACGTGGAGGGGAAAGAACTCCGTCAAAATTTCATCTTCTCATCAAAGCATCACTCATCATCATCTTCAACGTATAAATTCAAACTTTGCCACACCACCATCCATAAATTAAGGAAAAAAAAGTAACATAATTCATAGATCAAAAGGAGAAAAAACAAAACAACATCAAGAATAGAACTAAACACAAATAATGGAATAATAATAATAATTCGAATTTCTGCAAAAATGAACCAAAAAACTCACAACAATAACGTCCAGCCTTGATCCTCCTATCCATTGCAACATCGTGCAGGATGCGATCAAAAGCCTAAAGTAGCTAGGAAAGTTTCTAAATTTGAAGGTTTCTAAAATTGAACCCTTTTGGACTCAGTGACGGAGGAGAATCAGAAGGTTTGAGTAAGAATCTGAAATCGTTAATGGTGAAGGAAGGTTTGACAATTATTAATCAATCAGGAAGGTTTCTTAGATTCAGAGTAGCATTATCCGAAGTCGTTGTTGGTATGACCGATGTGGTTTAGAATAGAGACGGGTGTAGTGGTGGAGGTCGGACCAGAGAATTTGGAAGAAAGAAAGATATTTCAAAAAAGTGGAATGGGATGAGAAAAAAAGGGAATTTGAGTAGAAGATTTAATGATGCATAGAAATGAAAGGGAGTTGGCTATATAAACACACATTTAATGATGGTTTAAGAGGGAAAAACTTTGCTTGATTACTGTTTAGCAATAATAACCAGACCTGCAAACTTTTCCCCCAAAATCAACCATTTTCTGACTCCACCAAAACCCCAAATCCTGAAACCTGACTCTCTACCTATGTTCCATTTTTGCGTTCCATTTCTTCATCCATTTTCTGGTACACTTTTAATGCTCATTCTTATTTTCTTCTTTTATTTTTTATTTTTATTGCTTCATCATTTTATAGTTGTTGTGTTTCTGTTTCGGTTATGTGTGTTAATCTGTTTGGGTTACTAGATTATGTTTCTTTTTTCTTCAAAAAATACAAGGGTTTTTTGTTGTTAAGAATCTGTATTATATTGTACATTGTTCTTTCGATTGAGCTTTTTTATATATTTTGTCAAATCTTGCGAAGATAGGTAAATTGATGTTTTCAATCTTGTTGTGTGTGTGTGTGTTTGTGTGAGATTTCAGCTTTGATTAAGCATCTTCAGGCACCACCGATGATGAATGTGTTAAGAAGCCATTGTTGTTTGAGCTCGAGGTTGAGAAAGGTTATCCAAACAACATTCACCACCCTGCCTCGCTTCTCAACCACCTCTGCCGCCTTCTGCCAAGACCAGTCACCGGCAACGGAACAACGGTGTCGGTTGGAGTTACCGAAGGAGCTTACGAAAAATGTCATCCAACTGTCTTGTGACTCTATGGCAAAGGGAGGTGTTTGCGATGTCTACCTCGTTGGCACCCTTCCTGGCAATAAGGTACGTAAGAAATTCGTCTAAAAACTTAAAAAAGGGTTTATGTTTATGGACAAATTTTATCTTTCAAAGAGTGCTTCTAATTAGAGACGGATTTAAAAGACCGATGCTCCCGTGTACTCATCGAGTAAATCGTTGAGATTAAGAAAGTTGGTTGCGATGTTAAATTTGTTGACAATTGATATTGATTTTACTAATTTATCTTCTAATTAGGTGTATATGAGTAAAAATAATAATTAATGCAGTTGAAAATTCAAAGATAATCTTATAAAATGGGACAAAGATAAAACTCAACAGGTTTTATATTTAGGTATGTTAACACTATATCAAATGTCTCTCATTCTTTAATCATATGAGTACTTGTATTTATGAGACATTCAATTGTTTTGAACTATGTTGCAGGAATCAAGCAAACAAGTTGAGGAAATTGTGAAATTTCTGAAACCAGAGGTGGTTTTGTCCTTTTGATTTCAAGCTTTCAGTTCCCTTATTATCTTTGTACATTTTTTAATGCTTGGCTTTTGTCTACTCCAGATTGTTTTCTTGGCATTGTGCTCAGATCGTCAGGAAGTGCTTTTCCATGACAGCATGGAGGTTTCCACTCTTTTAGTTCATATTTTAGATAATGCAATCATGACAATTAGGGGTAGCTTGTATTGATAATCAACATTATCATAGTACAATTAATTTCTTTAATTTCTTACAGGCACTTACCATGGGAGGAATGAATGCAATGACGAAGGAAAAATATAGCATCTCTCGAATAATTAGTAGCTGGTTGGAGGCTGAGGCATGTTTCAATGTTTGACAATTATATTTATCATCCTATTACATTTGTCTACTATTAATCTTTCATTCTAACTTATTCCAGAATGATCCATTTTTTTCCCTTTAAAATCTGACAGATTGACAGAGGTCTATCCTTTTGCTGAGTTTCGTTCGGCATATAAAGAAGCAATCAAATATGGTGGCATAGTGGTACTTGTTGATCGCCGTTTAGAGGTTAGAATAATTTTTTATTTCATTTGTTTTTGAGGTCATGAATTTTTTGATCCATGAAAAACCACTGATAGTTCTTTAGAAAGTTTTCACTTCTTGATATTTTAATAAATCAATAATTATTAGGATAATAAAATTTGTGACTTGAGAATGAATGCTATAGCCTATAAACCTCTGTTTTGTTAATAAGTTTCTATTTAAGACAAACCCATCATTAGAATCTGAGTTTGATCTTTAGCTGAAACAATTTTTGGCCAAAATTTACTTATCTCTCGGCAAACTTTGGATTACTATAGTTCATTTCCCTTAGACTTAGGAAACCAAAAAAAGAAGACAAATAACTCTATTTTTCTTGTCTTCTTTTGTAAGAATATCTCATATCCCTTTTGCTGGCATATGTTTAGACAAAAGAGAAAAACAAAACTGAGTGCTTTTCATAAAAGTTAAAAATGTAGCCTCTAAATCAAATGTTCTTAAAAATAAGCTATGTTTTTTTCGCCAAAAAATCTTCAAATGCTCACTAATTATTTATTTCTATTATCAATGGTTAAAGTTTTACCAAATGTGCTTTTAGCTTGGTTTGCATGTGAGATTATGTTTTGCAACTTTGTTACTGTATTGATCGGTATTGATTTTGATTGAAACAGATTACATTTAAGAGAACATGTAGTAAGCTGCCACTTTGGCACATCCCAAAATTATTGATTGATTTTATGGTGTATAAGAGATTGCCAATGGTAAGGGAGACCATGGTGCATGAAAGAGATCGGTAAGTTCTAATATTGGAGTCTAGATATATCATCTCTATCTTGTACTTTCTCCAATTCTATCATTACCAAAGTTTTGAAACTATAAATGTGTTGTAAATTCGGTCTTAATTGTGGACCGCCCCTAGTCGCCTAAGCCGGTTTTGTAAGGATGACTTAGGCTCCAAATTCCAACAAAATATTGGTTAATATAGACATCAAAACTTTTTAAACTATAGTTATGGAGACGAAAAAAGGAGAGAAAATTGAGAGGATCCTATCTCACTCCTAATATTGCACTTAATTAGATTTAAAATTTGATTTACTGTGATCGTCACCAGCTGTAATTTTTGTGGCTGTTTATTTTTTTACATAACAAGTTGAAAAATTCTCCTTTCCTCTCTCATACTTTTTCCTTCCTTCGCACAAAGTTTTTCCCTCCCAAGTCGAAAACAAAGCCTAAAGAATACATATGTTTAACTGGAGGGGCTCTTGGATAGCATCTTGAATAAGGTTATTGTTTTGGCATTTTCTGCTTATCGTAGGCAACCTGAAGGTCTAAATTCAAATACATTGGGTGCCTACTTTGTTTCATCGCACATGATATGAAAGTACTGTAGAATGGACCCTACTGCAGTGATTTTATAGAGGTTGATATGAGTTAAACGTTTTTATATCTCACTCTCAAAAGTTAGTTCCATGAATGAGTGTGATGGCATTCTGAAGTTTAGACGAGGCAATTTCTCTATGTATGCAATTAACACCATAGTCCCTCGATGATGATGAGAAATTAACAGTTTGAAACACCCTACTAGGTACAATCTGAAGAATAAAGATATTGGTAAGGGTCATGAATGCTAAAGCTACTTCAAAAACCATGTTTGGGTGGCCTTTCTTTTGATATATATGCCTATGGTGTTCTTGTAACTTACAGAATCTAAGGAAAGCTTATGCAAATAAGCTAAAAACAACCTACATATCATACATTGTTTTTATAAGCTCTCTCAAATAGTCTCACAAGTGCTTATATAACTAGATAAGTGCAAATAGGTTAATCCAAACAAAGTCTTTGTTTGGTATTTGTTTACTATAAATTATATATTTATGTTGCATCTCATATTATGTATGACTAAATTTAGAGTGTGTCTATCTAGGTACATGTCCCATACATTATTAACAGTGGCAAGGAAGAGCAGAACAGTTGTCGCTGTTGTTGGATAGGGGCATCTAGAAGGAATGAAGAAGAATTGGAAGCAACCTATCGAGGTTGGTGAAAATTCTGTTACTTATGTCATTTAATCCTAATAAATATTAGAATGTACCGTTTTTGCACTTCAAAAGTATTTTTTTTAGAATCAGCTGTGGAATATTTCTAAAATAGTATTACTCAGCTACTCCTACTTTACTTTTAAATGAAAATAAACTGCTGATAAGTATTTTTGTCTCTTTTTCAAAATGGTATTGTTATTCTTTTACTGGTCATTGAAAAATTTACTGACCCCAATTTTCCTTACTATTATCAGATCCAGGAGCTTCAGGATCTCCGTACAATTCCACCTCCCAAACCGGCTATCCCTGCGATGAGACTCTTTGCAATTGTTAGTATTGTTGTGGCTGGGGTGACCATAATATCAACCATCTATCATTAAATGCAAAGAACAACTTCCCTAGGTAGAGTTATTGTATCTACTTGATTTTTTATCATACTGTTAAGTGCTACCTGCTAGAGATACAATTAGTAAGTAATTAGTAATTAATTTTTGCAAAATGCTGTTTATTGTGAGGAAGGAACACAATAATGTATCACGATACATGCATTCCACTCACCCTTTATTTGTTGACTTCAATTTATGTTCCAAACCTTCCATTATTGTCGGCCATCACTGATTTTTCATTGGTCTATTTTCGGTTCGTGATCCGTTTGGGATAATGTTTCTCGCTATGTATAACATTACTGTTAATTTTTTAGTAGCTTGTTACACATTTGTTCTCTATTTAAGGGATGTAATCGCTTGATGTAAATCTATATTTGTACTTGTTCTAAGACAATTTCTATTTTGGTTCGAGCAGGTTTTGAGAGTATCTGCAGCTTTTGGTTTTCACTTCGAGCAGATTCCTAGTGTGTAGTATCGACTTCTTGATTGGGAGATTATTATTGTTCAGCAGCAGCAGCAATTATTCTTGGACATTAACCTGATTATTTAGTGTTGGTTGGGATATTTTTTCATGTATAGCAGTGAATTCTCACCATGTTTGTCAACGAGGGATATGGTTTCAGGTTCTGTTTTGTCGGAGGTTGAGTAATTACTTATTTTGAATTTTATGGTGATTGGTGTTAAACTTGCAAAACTGTAACTCGGTATCAGTTAACTTGAGCTTTAGCTACACTATTACTATATAGTGTATGGTACATAGAGTGAGTAATCTAACCATATAGTAGTTAGTGCCACCTGTTAATTGGTAGGAAGATCTAAGAGTTAGTTAGAACCATGGCTTCTATATATAGATGAAATGTAACAAACTCGACACAATTCGATAAACAATTTTCATTTTCTCAGATTTCTTCTTTCTTCTTCCCTAAGGTACTGCATTTTATTTGGTTTTAATCTTGATAATGATGAACTTCATGAATTGGCGTAGGATCTTTGTTGTTTGTATTTGTAGCTTTATTTGTTCCTATTTGTACTCTTGTTATTTGGCATCCCTGGTGCCGTTTGTTAATATAATTCATTATTTTACCTCTTCAGACAGAAATAAAACACAATTTCTATTTTTTGGAGTGAGAGGACTAACTTAGGGTGAGAGATGAGAGACAAATTATGGCCCTCAAATAAAAATAACAGCTTAGATTTTATTGAAGTCTTAAACTCCCTAGATGCTCCTTCTATATGGTATACATGGGTGGCAAATATTTTTAAAAGAAAAAGAAATGACTCATGCATGATTCCTTGGTGTTTTTAAAAGAAAATAGGGTTTTCTTTTATTGCTATTGTTTTTTGTTGTGAGTTGTGTTTTGATGATATTTAAATAGTGGGGTTTGATATTGTTGAATGATGGGAATGGTATTGTTTACCTGAGTTTTTGGTAAACAACAAGACTAGTTTTGATTATTACAAGTAGGATCAAACCAAAAATTCTATAACATGTTGTGTAATCTTTTTTCAGAAAATAAGTGAATGTTTTTCTTATTCATAGGACTTAGAAGATTTCGTAGCTTCAATCCTCCTTTTACCTGTCGAATAACATCAAATAAAAATACAGGCTAATAGGTATAGAGAAGAATAATGTATTTTGTTACTCCCTCTATCTACATTGTTACTTCCCTTTCTTTCCCTTCTCAATTTTTCGGTTCCTCTTCCGTTTCCTTTAAATTTCTACTCCTATTATACCCAACTATTAGGTTAAGATACCATGACAATGATAAATTGTAGTCGTGGGATTGTAGCAGAGTTGAAGTAAGGCAACATTGAAGTGATTCAGCGACCGTGGTGTTGTTTGGAGCACAAAAATGAAAACAAGTAAAAAGAAAATGTGGTTTTGACGTCATCTTCTCCTTGTGGGTGCTATGAGTCATAGTCTCCTTGCTTAATCGGTACCTACATGAGTTCTTAAACATATCCACACAATAAAAGAACATTGAAAAAATATCAATTCAAAACTTGTTCAGGCATTTCATCAAACACTTATAGTGCAAAGATATATAACATTGATTCAACGTTTTATTTCAACTATTAAACGACCATAATGATTAAACCTACTCTAAACAACATTGACAATCAAAACATTTAAATATATGATAACAAACTACCCAAAAATCAATTATTTATACAACCCTAAACACTAACATTTCACCATTTTCAATCAAAATAACTAACATATAAAACAAAAATATTTATCGCCATAGGTTGATGAACACTTGCTTGAAGTTGAAGAAAAAAGATGTAGTTGGTTTGAGGGGGTTAGGAGGGAGTTTGGTTGTTGTCTATTATGGAATATGTCAAAATTGAACCGAACCAATCCCGATCTAGTTTGGTTTGGTTTTCTATTTTTGATTTTGAGATCCAAAAACCTATGAACCGAACAGAGGTTAACCCACTCTCCGTTTTACTAATATTCTCCCTTCTCAAACACCTATGATTAAGCTCAAAATTAAAGTCAAACATAAAATACTCTTTAATACTTTCACTTCTCCCATCATCATCTCATCTTATCACTCAAACTCAATTTAATTTCTACTAAAAAAGAATTGTTAACCACACCTAACCCATCATTCTTTACCGTCGATGGGATCGTCCATCTCTTGGCTAGTTTTTCATGTTAATTATACAAAGTTGTTTAAAAAGCACAAAACATGGAAACCAAAGTTGCTTGAAATATTTGTGTATGTTGTATCACCACCAAAAAATTTGTGTATGTTGTGTGCATGAAATACAAATGTGTGAAAATATCGATTTTTTTAATTTTAGTTTCAAACAAACCGATCTAATTCAAACCGAACAAAACCAAACCAATTTGGTTTCTTTTTTGAAAAATAGTAAAAACTAAACTGAAACAATAAATATTTCATCGGTTGGAACATTTTTTTTTATATCAAAAACCGATCTAAATCGAACCGTTATACCTTACGTGCGTGACAAAAGCAATCTTCATTTATTAAAAAATAATAATTCTCGTAGATCCTCACACCTTTTTTATTTGTTTCGGCCCATATCAACAATGACTAGAATAATTCCTTCATATAAACGTGCGGCGTGCAAATTTAGATACCAATATGTGTTACATATAAATTTAGGGTTCAGAAGCGTCACAGCTCTGATGGAGATCCTCCAGGTTAAGAAGCATGGTCAATCCGACTCACCACAGCTGACGGCACCCTTCGTTCCCAACGAACTCATCGCGGAAATCCTATCCTATCTTAACGTGAAAACCATCATGCAATTAAAATGCGTGAGCAAGTCATGGAACTCTCTCATCACTGATCCATCCTTCGTCCAAAAACACCTCGAGAAGTCTTCACAAAACCCACACATCATACTCACTCCACCAACTTTGAAATATTCTATCAATAGCGTAGAGTCCTTCCCCGTGAGTCGTTTCCTCGAGAATCCTTCAATCACTGTTTTTGGTGACAATTTCCATGATTCGAATGACATTTGTCAGGTTGTTGGTTCATGCAATGGGTTGTTTTGCTTGAGTTTCCATTCTCTCCATAGGAAGTATAGAAAATACTGGTTTTGTTTATGGAATCCTGCCACGAGAACAATATCTGAAGAATTAGGTACTTTCCAGTGCAGTCTATCAGAAACTTTCAAGTTCAGTTTTGGTAGTGATATTTCAACCGGAATTTACAAGTTGGTGGCATATCGGGCAGAAGAAGATGATGCGAACCACAACGGTTCATGGAGAAGTCAGGTCAGAATTTTCAGTTTGAGTGATAATTATTGGAGAAATATTGAGAGTTTCCCATTGATTCCTATTGGATGTATTCAGATCAATAGAAATAACAATGGCGTGTATTTAAGTGGCAAGGTTAATTGGTTGGTTATTCGCAACTATTTTTGTGCTTCTTATCATTACGAATGTATGACTTATGTTGAGCAATTTTTGATTGTTTCACTTGATCTTTCCACTGAGGCATACACACAATTTTTGCTACCTCCTGGTTTTGATGAAGTCCCACAGTTTCAGCCAACTCTTCATGTTCTGATGGACTGCCTTTGCTTTTCGCACGATTTCAAGGGAACTGAATTTGTTATATGGCAAATGAAGGAGTTTGGAGTTCAAGAGTCTTGGACTCAGTTATTTAGAATTGACTACTTTAATCTTGAAATGTATAACATCCCAATCAATTATGACATGAATTTCGACGCAGAATTCATTGAATGTTGTACGCCGCCGTTGTTGCCATTGTACCTTTCTAAGAATGACGATACACTGATATTGGCAAATTATGAAGATGACCGAGCAATTATCTATAATCGGAGAGATAAGAGAGCAAAGAGAATTACAATTTCCAACAAACTGTGTTGGTTTTCTGCAATGGACTATGTTGAAAGCTTGATTTCGACTCATTGTAAGTAAGTTCTCTTCTATCGTTTGAATCTATGGTAATTCAAGTATGTTGTCTTAAAATCTTTGCCATGTTAAAATAACATGTGTCAATATTTCCCACGATCCCTTAAAATTATTGTACTGAAGAGTTATTTTACTTGTATACCCGATGTTAATGATACTGCAATAAAAATTATTATTTAACCACAAGACCCTTGGATTCATTGCATTTCTTTCTTTGTTTACTGGTGGATATGGTTGCACGCTTAACCATTATCATTATGCATTCATGTTTTCTTGTGTTTTTAATTTTTATTGTAAGTTTTGTGTTTTATTTTGTCACTTCTAAACTCATGGGTATTTTTTGAATTATAGGTCTGCAACCCCGACTCCAAGCACATCGTGGTAGAAATTTGAGACATATGATTAGAGACTGTAGTTGTGAGGAAGAGAAAGAGGAGTAGGAAGAGCCTTTGTTAAGACTATTCGGTTTTGTATGAACTAAGTAACAGTGATTCTTAGGATGATGAATGAGTTAATTTGTTGGATTAAGATTATGTAATATGATCAAAGCATAGGAAGTAGGATATAATAAGCTTGAGCTATGCACAACCAGCCACAATTTTTCTCAATTTGGGTTATGATTTGGATATTTAGTTATGTTGAAGTTCATATATGATATATTAACTTATATATCGTCTTATGCAAATGGTTGTTTACTTGTTTGATTCATAAATGATAATGTTGTAGTTTTGAAAGAGGATGATAGATTTAGGGTTGAGGAAAATGTATGCTGAACAAGCATATAATTACGCGCGCGTGTGTGTAATTGATATCCTAACTTAAATTCAACAAATCTATTTACCAGTTCTCACAAAGCACAATTCATAGAATGGTGACTGCAAGTTCTCTCAGCTAAGCATCATTTTGTAAAAGAATGTAAATGTTTCATCACCTCTTTGTTTAAGTAAATTTGGTCAGCTGCATGAATGTGCTAAACAGGAGGAAAGGAAGCGAAGAAAGGAACTCTTTGATAGTAAAGGTGCATCGTAAAGGCTTAATAGGAATGCTGGAAAAACTAAACAAAATATTAAAACATTTGCTTCCTTTGATCTGTAAACATTTGCATACTCCTCTATTTCCATGGTATGATTCTGTTTTTGAATGACAACTGCTAGTATGTTAATTTTTATGTTAGTATGTTCTCCCTTGCCGGGATTCAAACCCTGGACTTGTAACTACTTGACTCATTTAAACCCTTTTCTCTCTTGTTACGTTAGTATTTTCTCCTTTGTCAGGATTTGAACAAATAATGCTTTTTTATTGATGCAGTTTAATCTAGCGTACCTACAAATTTTTGTTTACATGTGTTTTTTCGGATCACCAACCCGTCAAATTTCTTTTCAACCACAATTGCAAATTCAGACTTTGATGTGTGAGAGCTTTTCCAAGGGATTGCAAATACTAAAATTTAGTGAGCAATAACTTGTATAAAAAAATAAGTAGAAACCAAATTAGGGCAGTACTATTTGCAAGCCATTAGAGCATCCACAATGGTAGTTTTTTAATAGGGATCCCTTAAATGGACCTCACGTTACACATCACTTATTTATAATATTTTAATAAAAGTACCAATTAAGGATTCAATGACTCCAATGAAAGTACATTAATAAGGACTCCTATGACCAGCTATACACACACCTTCACTTCACCCAGGCTTTGACATAAATTTTATAACCAACCAACACTAATAAGGACCACACTTCATTTTTTCATTTTTCCTCGATCATTGTTCTTCCACAATTGCTATTCATATTTCTTTGTCCAAGTTCCACAGTACTATAGCCTCGATAGTAGTTGCTGCAATACAATTCAATGGAGAGAAAGAAACTCATCTGTGAAAGATATATGAGGAAGGACCGGTGGAATTGTTGGCTTGAGGTTCGAAGTATTTGAGCTTTGCTAGCCTGTAACCTACAAGATTTAATTATGCCGAAAGATAAATATTGAACTAGAATTTCTCATATTTCCTGGTATTTTGATTCTGGCTAACATCATAACTTATTAGTGTTGATTGGTTATAAAATTTATGTCGATGCCTAGGTGAAGTAAAGGTGTGTGTCGCTGGTCATAGGGGTGAATTGTTTTGTATGGGTTTGTATATTTTTAAAGAGCAGCGTTCTAGGCGTATACATATACGGTGTCGGACAACTCAAAAGTTGTAGGCGTATATTTCTGTTGCAGGTTTTATGTGTAGATAACTAGAAATGGGTCAAATTTACGTCCGTATAAGTTATAGCCACGTCTGAAGAAGTCTTAATTATTACCTAAAATTTAATTCCAATGTTTGATTGAATAATCAAAAGAAAAGTGAAAAACGTAAGACTTTGACTTTGATTTGTGATACAAGTAAACAGCTGCATTCTAGCATACATATAGCCAATTAACATTTTGGTAAATCTAAATCAGCAGGTGTGGTGTACCAAAAGAAGTTGAAGGTTTGCTATCTCAATTATGAAATATGTGACAGTGCAAAAACCATACCCCTGCCAAAACAAACAATGAACAAGTTATCAGTGTGCTATCTCAGTTAGACTCTAAATTACGTTATTAAACTTGCAACTAGAAGAAAAAATATTAGTGCCCAAAATTATAGACAAATCAAATTCATCAACAAATTTCGGTAACCAATAAAATTTTTCTAATTGTGAACTAATGTTACATCTGGAATCTAATAGCATCCCATCCTCCCACCGGCACAGAAACCGTTTTGCGAATTATAGGATAACCAAATTATCTCGAGTTTATCTCTAGCAGGATTGAAAAACGCCATGTCTTGAGCCAAAACATGAAAATTCATACCATGAACGTGCATGGGATGACTTTGTGCATTTGAAATTTCTGTAAACACAATCTCCATTGTTGAATTGAACTTGAATTTGTACATCTTAGTTGATTTCAACGTAAATGTAACCTGAATGAATTTAAACGTTCTATATCTAATGTCACCTTAGCAACTTTAATTGTCGGAGTCTAATGTCAAAACTCTTGAAACTCAAACTAGGGTTGAAAAATAACCTGAAAGAATTTTAAGATTCCATATCTAACCTTCATATTCTTAGCAAGTTGGATCGTCGTATATCAATATTCACAATATGCCTGACCGAACCATGCCCACAATGTTTAAACTTGCATACATAAGTGAAGATGCGTTTGAGGAGCCGGTAATGTAAAAACACATTAAAATTCCTACCAATCAAACTAGATTGAACTGCATCTAAAAAAAAACGAAGCATTTGTACGTGCATAAAAAATGTGAAATGCTTATGCTCTCCAATCAGTATCAAAAAGTAGCATAAAAAGAAACTCAGAGTAAGATATTCTCTTGTGTTAAGTTGATCATTGTACTAAATTTGATCGCATCTTACTTTGCATTTTAAAACCTATCAAGAGTATAAACGATTCTAAGCCAAATCATTCATTCTATGTGCTATTAGTATTGACAAAGATCAAACCAGGTTACCAGAATTAAAACATGAAAATAGAGTAGTATGCAAATGTCTAAAAGTTAGATTTAAAACTAATGCCTTAGCAGATTTCATGCAGCTGATCAAATTTGCTTAAACCATTCAATTTATTATAAATGGCAATATTTAGCTTTAGAGTTTAACTAATACCTTAACTTTGTCATCTGTTGACCATGTACTCTTTTCTTTAAAAGTTAAACCTGAAACTTAAAAGTGATTATCAAGTTTTGGACTTAGAATGGTTAAGTTAGTGTAGCGACTTCATAACGTTATGAAGTTCTTATGCAGAAACTGTTTAATAAAATAAATGTGCTTGTGTGTATAGTGTATACTGAAATTAAAGAGTATAAAGTAGAAGGAAATAACACACAAGGATTTATAGTGGTTCACCCAATGCGGGCTAGTCCACTCCTTACAATCTTGTGAGAGTTTCCACTATAATGCTTGAGACAACCTCTCAAATCCTGCACCTTACAATCTTTATTCACCTGAACAATTACAACATTTGTATTCTCTAAGCCTCAAGAGGTTTGCACCTTCTTGTTAAGTTAGCCACTTAGACTTTTACAACTTTTGCTCAAACTAACACTTTAGTACCCCTAAAGCTAGATGAAATTTAGTTTACAATTTGTATGGAGTTTGAATGATTGAAATCAGAGAAGAGAAGAATGGAGGAAGAAATTATCTTTAACAAGATAAGAGAGAATTGATTTACACTTTAAGAGACAATTTGAAATCTCAGTGATGTTTTCTTGTATGCTTTGCAATGGTGCAAGTAATGCTGAGCGTTTTGTGCTCTTGATTTTTGGATATCAAACCATTGATTAGTTTTGAATCGTCAATCTTTAACTTTCTACTTTTATTCTTGGGAAGGGAAAAAGAGAGAAAAACCCTTAGAGATTAAAGGTTCGGGGGTTGGTTACGTGAAGGGAAGGTGTTAGCACCCTAAACATCTACGGTATTCCGTAGGAACCTCTTGACTAAATTATCTTGTGCTAAGTTATTTGCTTATTTTGAAAATAGATGCATAAATGTCTAAGTGAAAGAATGGAGGGAGAAGAAGTATGTTTTCGTTATTTTTTATTTGATTTGGAAGGATTGGGTCCTTTGCCTACATACCCACAAGTGGGATCAAAACCAATGTAGTTCACTCTTAAAAATTTATTTGGTGGGTTAGATTGATTTTATTGTTTTTGAAAAAGGTTTTTAGAAGGGATGAGAGACCTCAAAGGTATAGAAGAAGAAAAGAAGTGAAGTTGTTTGATTTTAATTAAAAGAAATCCAAGTCTAATATGGATATTAAAGTTGCTTAAAAATTTGATTAATAAAATAAAAGGAAAATAAACTCTTGGGTTAAAGTCCAAGGTTTCTTAAGAAAATATTTTTGAAGTTTGATACATTAAAAAAATATTTTTCTAAGCTAACGGTAAAAAAAAAACTAAACGTTTCGACGTAACGTAAAAAAATAAAAAAGTGAGAGAAATTACCAAGGATGTTGGATCCCAAGTAAAATTTCATCCTAAAATTATTGGTTGTTCATTTTTAAGGCTCTCAATTTAGTCCAAAAATTTACCTAGTTTGTGACTAATTCATTTGGTCCTCGCGCACGATCATAACATAATGCGGTAAATAAATTATGGTGTCGGTCCATTTTTATTATAGGAATATTACATCAAGCCTAAGTACATACTATGGTCTCAAGAGAAATATAGATGACAAGAATAATAAAATGCATGAATTACACCAAATCCTATTTTACACACTAATTTTTTTTTTAATAAACAAAGTAAAATAGCAAGAAATAAAATATGCATGAGTTAAATCTAAATAATAATGCAATTATAAAAAAAACAAGACAAATCACAATATTTTTGTAAACTTTTTAGAGAAAAAATTGTAAGTAAAAGAGGTGCAGAATGTAAAAACAGTGGTGTATTTAGCAAAATTGTAGTGAAAAAATTAAAGGAATATGGGCTTAGTAAAAAAAAGTTGGGCTCAGGCTTGACGAATCTGGACCATCTGATGAGTTAAGAGGTCCAGATTCAATCACAGTAAAATATCATCATAGCCACTTGATCGAGATCAAGGAGTTAAAAAAAACAAGGGAACACAGTGCACAAAATAAACAAACATGTATACGAAATGACCGAGAGAACAACAACAGCCGTTAGATCGAAGATTCGATCTAACGGCTCACATCATGAGGTGCATGGAAAAGTATGGATGAGCACACATGGGAATATTCAGGAGGTATAAAAGGATATTCCTCTTAGAACAAACACAATGTTCTTCCCCTAAACCTAAAACAAAGGTCACCGCTCTCTCTTCCTACTTCGTCTTTTGTTAAAAAAAAATTTTGACACACAAAAACCTATTTTATTCCTCCTCTATGCACTTCTGTTTCTGGAAAACACATACAGATCCAACACTTCTTCTCCTTCCATTTCAAATTTTAAACAAAATTCCCAAACAAAACCAACTCCTAGATCTATCGAAATAAAACAAAAAGAGACAACCAAGAAAGGTACCTCTTCATTACCTTTGAATTGGTTTGAACAAAGAAGATACAGTTGGAGTTCGACCTTGATTGCTTCGGATCCGGAATGAATCTATCTACCGTTTTTGGTTTCGACCTCTTTTCTTCACGAAAACCGGTTTTGTTCGTGATGTGGTTGATGACGATTTGAATGGCACCGTACAAACTCTTTCCCTTCTTGCTTTTTTGCGGTTTCGAATTCGGATTTGTGTTTCACGGCCGATTTGGTCCCGTTGATATAAAGATGTTTAAATACGGATCCAAGACTCTTGTATGGGTTTGTTCAATGTTGGTTCAAAATTTATTTGATGTATTTGGAGATCTTGATATGTTGAAGCTGTTTCGATTTCGTGTTTGGATCTGAGATTTTGTAGGTTCGGATTTTTTAGGGTTTGCAGGTTTAGGAGGTGAGGTGTCACTCTCTCACTGGACAAAATGAAAAATATCTTGCAGCTTTGGGTACCTTCTGGACCAACCTCGAGGATATGTATATTCCCTTAGATTCCATCTTTTTGTTTTGAGGCTTTCAAAATCAAAATATTTTGCTCTGCTTATGGGCCTAAGAGCTATCTTCTCAACATTCTGAGCTTTTAGTACTGAAGCTATCATAGCAATATCTTTGCGTCTACCATATTTTTTAGAAGAAACTTTCTACACTTCTTCTTCAACATTTTGTTTAGCCTTTTCTTCTACAATCTCTGCATCATCTTGCCGAGATGGTGGTTTGTGTTCAGATAGAGAAGACGTAGCAACTTTCTTACCCTTTTTTGAAGTTGCTCGAGCAGATCTTATCATCTCTAAGATAGTTTGTTCAGAATCTTCTTCATTAACACCCTCTGAGTCTTCTTCCTTTTCCTCATCAAAATCTTCTTCTTTTTCTTCATCTGAACACAAGTTTACATGATCAACAGTGGGTTTGGATGAAGATCCAGATTTATTCCTTTGTGATTTTCTTGTTGCCTTTAGCTTAGGCTTGATGATTTGCTTTTTAGAAGATTGATGTTTTGAAGATTTAGGTTTTGAGGGTTCAGACAAAGGGAAAATCTTGTCAAGAGAACAATGTGAAGAGGGGTTTCGTTGAGTTGAGATTGATTAGAGGTTTGATCATCAGCGGTGTTTGGTGGTGGTGGATGAGAACGAGCCATTAGAGAGGTGTGATTCTCATGATTTGATGATGTGGTTTTGGTACGAGCCATTTTGCGTAAAAACAGAGTGTTTTGGAAATTTTGAGAGAGAATGAGAAAGTTTGAAGATGTGTTAGAAGTTTCGAGTTGTTTTGTTGATATATAACCAACGTGTAAGAGTGGAAAGAAGATAAGAAAAGATGTTGGCAGTTTTATGGGAAAAGATGAAAAACTGAAAAGTTATTGGAGAGAGAAAAGTAGTCATTTGACAAGATGGAAAGGGAGTGGTTGATTTGATTGTTAAGCTTTTATCTAATGGACATAGCTTAAACATAGCAAACCTTAATCAAACATTTAATGCTTGAGATTTTGAAGGGATTTTTGGATAAATATCACACAAAATCTCACACATGAGATTTCTGACCCATAATTCAAAACCTGAACATTCTGAACTTTATGAACATTCTGACCTGATGAACATTATGATGTCATGAACATTCTGATGAATGTTCTGATTAGGATTGATCTATTTGAATTGTATCAGATTACATCAAGGGGGTTAGTCTAAGGCCCTTAGTGATCAGCAATCAATCTTTATTGGGATTTTCATGATTAACAATTTTTCTTTGATAAAATTGAATCTATCCTCAACTAAAGGTTTTGTGAAAATGCCAGCTAATTGATTTTCTGTATCAACAAAGCTTAATGCAATATCCTTTTTCTGAATATGGCCTCTAATGAAATGATGCTTTATTTCAATATGTTTAGACGTAGAATATTGAATAGGATTTTTTGAAAGATTGATTGCACTTGTATTATCACATAAAATAGGAACACTTGTGTACCTTAGTGAGTAGTCTTCCAATTGATTTCTGATCCACAAAACTTGAGAGCAAGAACTTGCTGCAGATACATACTCAGCTTCAGCTGTGGAGAGTGCAATGGTGTTTTTCTTTCTGCAAGACCATCTAATCAATGCTTATCCCAAAAATTGACAAGAGCCACTTGTACTCTTCCTCTGAATTTTTTATCCAACATAATCAACATCACAATAGGCTAAAAGATCAAAACTAGAACCTTTTCTATACCAAAGCCAAGATTAGTAGTACCTACTAGATATCTAAAAATCCATTTCACTGCAGTTAAATGAGATTCTTTTGCACATGTTTGAAATCTAGCACGTAAACCTACTGCAAACACTATGTCAGGTCTACTAGTAGTCAAATATAATAATGAACCTATCATGCTTCTATATTCTTTTTTAGAAATAGATTTTCCACTCTCATCCTTTTCTAAACTTGAAGATGGATGCATAGGGGTGACCATGATTTTTGCCTCGTTCATCTTATATTTCTTAAGAATGTCTTTGACATACTTTTCTTGACTTATGAAAATTCCATTTGGATGGTGTTTGATTTGTAAACAAAGGAAAAAACCAAATTCACCCATCATGCTCATCTCAAATTCACTTTGCATGAGATTGTTAAACTCTTCACACATTTTCGCTTTGGTAGCACCAAAAATGATATCATCCACACAAACTTGAACTATAAGTAGGTCAGAGTTATGGGTTTTTATGAAAAGTGTGCTTTCTATTTTACCTCTTGAAAATCCATTTTCAATTAAAAATGTGTTAAGTCTGTCATGCCAAGCTCTAGGAGTTTGTTTAAAAACATGATTAGGTTTTTCTACATTTATGAAGTCAGGAAGTTGACTTACATTAACTTCCTCAATAAGAAAACCATTCAAAAATGCAGTTTTCACATCCATTTGAAAAAGTTTAATGCTTTTATGTGCAATATATGCAAGAAGAGTTCTAATAGCTTCTAACCTTGCCACTGGTGCAAAAGTATCATCATAGTCAATACCTTCTTGTTGGTTGTAACCTTGAGCAACTAACCTTGCTTTGTTTCTGACAACCTTACCTTCTTCATCAAGTTTGTTTTTGAAAACCCATCTTGTTCCAATGATGGTTTTGCCTTGATTATTTGGAACTAAGTTCCAAACCTTTTTTATTTCAAACTGAGAAAGTTCCTCCTTCATGGCCTCAATCCAAGAGTCATTAACAATAGCTTCATTGATTGACCTAGGTTCCAATTGAGAAATCATTGCCATGTTGTTATCTTGATAGGACAATCTGGTTCTTACACCATCAGTTGTGCTTCCAATGATTTGATCTTTAGGATGATCTCCTACCATTCTCCAACTTCTAGGTGGACTTTGAAGAGTTTGATCTTGAACATTATGATCATCTTCTTTCTTACTTTGATTACTTGGCTCCTTACTCCTCCTGTTTTTATTAAACCTTCTTGTCCACCATCCGTTTGGAGGCAAACCATTTTTCGTGCTTCTTTGATTTTCGAAGTTCATGTTGTTTGGCTAGAAACCTGTTTGTAAATCATAGATAAACGGGGTTATGTTCAAGAGTATCCAAAAATGGTAGAGTAACATTAATGCGTTTTATAGTTTCCAAGAGTACCTGCATTTTATCTACTTTTATTTTTCTCTTTTTATATTTCTCAGTTGGTAAAATTAAGGGGTTAGATTTGCTTACTCGGTGTTTCAACTTGTTACCTCCCTCAATATCAGTTTCTTTTGGATCACTTTCCTCATTCACCACCATATTGAACTCCTCGCTTCTTGAGTTTTCTAGAGTAGTTAGTTGTGTAGAGATTAGCCCAATTTGAGCTTCCAAATCTTAGTTGAAGCCTTGGTTTTTCTTCTAGATTCTTCTTGATTCTTAGAGAGAGCTTCAATTTGATTTTGAGTGGAATTCATGTATTGGTCAAGGTTTTCCTCGAGACTTTTCTTGGGCTTTTGTGAATTAGTGGTTTGAGATGGTTGAAAATTATTGCTTCCACATGAAAAGATATTTTGACGATTTGGCCTACCGAAATTAAAGTTTATAGAGAAAGGATGCCTTTGCTGTCTAGCAACGACTCCCATATACTTTACATGTTCCTCGGATAACCCCAAATGTAATACCCCGCTCGTCAGCATCGGAATTATATCAGTCGAAGGTGTGCCAGAGAGTAATGTTCATGAGACTCACTACGGTGAGGAATGTTTTACGACGCGGTGCCAGTTGAGCACGGGTTTAATTAACAGTGTCAGTTTAAACACGATTAAGACGAAGGGCATTTTGGTAATAGCGCATGAGGAGTATATAAGTGTTGGAGGTCACAAACATTTCATTTAATCATGCTCTTTCTCTCTCTAGGTTTGTGATTAAGAAATTCTCCCCTCCTTCTCTCTAAAATGTCGCCTCTTCCCCTATCCAATCCACCAATCTTTCCAAGTTTTATGTAATTGATGAGCAAGCATGGATCATGGTAATTTGGCAAGCAAGAAAGCAACTAGAATTTGGATTGGTGTTACATTGAAGCTTTCGAATGTGTTGAGCAAGAGTCTAAAGAGTTAGGGGTTTGATCTAGAGACTTAAGGTCCTTGTTGTTAGAATCAGAAATCATCTAGGTGAGTTCTTTAGATAGATTTATCCACCCTTGGGTGTATGTTAAATTATATGAGAAAGACAATTTGTTCATGACTATGTTTAGGTTTTAGTTGCCCCTTTGCTGTTAATCCTTGGATTTATGTAAATTGTTGCCATGCACTGGTTTTAAACTGTTTTCCAGGTACCCTAGATGTATTGTGGATGTTAGAACTTGATTTTTGAGGTTTTTATACCAAAAATACGACTTCTGCACTTCTAGACTGATGAATGCTTGCTTAAGCATGCACGGTTCGCTTAAGCGTACAAAACGTCGAGAGGATAGCTCTGTCCGCTTACATGTTCGCTTAAGCGAACTGGCAAGCGAACTGTTCGCTTAGAGGATCGCTTAAGCGACCAGCACTTTTACAACATTCTTTGAAAATTGTTCTTGTGATCTAGAATGCCGTCCGAGGCCGTTCTTTGCACACTTACGTCACTTAAACAAACCCTCAATGTCAAGAAACTAATGTGCATTATACGTCGAGGTATTATACATAAAAAGCATGAGTAACATTAGCATTTCTCCAAAGGTGAGTGGCACATGAAAGTACGATAATATTCGCGATTATGCTCGGGTAGGAAACAAGTCTAAGAATGGGAAAACCATAGAGCCTCGACGTAGATCGTTGAGAACTAGTATGTTAAGCCATGTAAAGTTAAGATAAGCAAATGGTGGCTCACCGCTCAACGAGTAGATTACGGACTCGTGGTGACCATTCATATAAGTTAAGTATAAGCTTCCATGTATGCTAAGACCATAAGTAAGATGTAGGTGTCGTGTCTTTCCGTTATCCACGCCAATGGGGATACGAGAGGTTCTCGCTAGGGGAACGGGATAAGCTCCGCAAGGGGGGCCCACACGTCACTGAGGGAGTCCGATATACCTTAGCTAGGTTTTCATCGGTTATGTATGGGATTGTACTCGGGGTTACTTCACCTGATGCACTCCGTAAAATGAACTCAGATAATAATGTTTGTTCAACGCTAACCTCTAACATAATGAATGAACATGACTATGTATGATTACGATAAGATCATGATTATGATATGCTGTTAGACATGTACAGGTTTATGCACATAGAGAAAGCCATGAAGTTATACCGAAGACGATCTTAGGATCTCCCCCAACCGTCCGGTTAGGATCGTGTCATGAATATGTTATGTTTAGATCTCGATACGCTTAGTGTATCTTGATATAGCGGTCTTAGGTTCCCTTAACCGCCATGACACGTATATGTATATGACAAGACCTTCAATACAAGTTACGAAGAACCCTACGATGGATTCTAGTATGCACGACCGTCAAGGCAAGCAAGCCCACACACGTATAATCAACCGTCAGGTTGTATTATAGACACGTGGTAACCCTAGGTTTCCCCCGCGGTTACCTATAGCCTAGGATTAGGTAGAACTCACTGAGACATTATGTCTCATCCCAATCCTTATTTGTTTTAGATCAGCAGGTTGGTTTAGCAGGATTTAGCAAGCTTGTAGCCGGATGGATAATCAGCAAGTGCTCGTTCGTACCCGCTGCAGGATGTTGTAGACTTTAAGGATGTATTTTCTATGTTCTGGACGAGTTTTATTGTATTGTTGATTGTACGAACGCGTGTTGTTGTATAAAATATTCATTCGAAGAATTTATGTTGTAAATTTTAATGTATCCAGTACTAAAGTTAATGCACATGCTAAACTTTCTAGATACGTTTAGTATGGGTATTACACCAAACTTGAAGGAAGACTTGCTCCGGTTTCATGAGCTTGCTCACAAAAATCACATCCTATACCATTAGCCGATTTCTTTGCCATCTCTTGTGCTTCCTTCTTCTTAGCTATTTCTTAAATTTTTTCACCAAGAAGCTTTTGACTTGCAAGTAAAGCATCATGGTTTTTGAGTTTCAACACATCTTTCCTTTTTGCAACATTCCTATCATTATCTTGAGACATATACTCGTTCTTGGACATGTTGTTAATAAGATCTCGAATTTCAGCGGCTATTTTGTTCTTCATCAAACCACCTACAGAAGCATCTCAATGCATTCTAGTTTGGGTCATAAGACCGTTAGTAAAGATAAAAGTTACCTCCATTTTCGAGAATTTGTGCCCTAGGAACCGCTTAAGAAGCAACTTATACCTTTCCCATGCATCATAAAGGTTTTCTCCATCTTCTTATTGAAAAATGAATTTGTGTCATGTACTTTATGATCGTGAAAAAATGGTTGAGAAAAGGCCGCTTTAACTAGTCCCAAGTGACAATGCAACCACATGAAATTTCATTCAAGCAATCTTTGGCACGTCACTTAAGAGAGTAGCCAAACAACCTAAGTCATTTTTTTCTGACTTCGAATCTTCGTCAGGATTAATGGTGCTGCAAGCTTCTGAGAAATCAGTTAGATGAATATTACCGTCTTTATTGTCTTTACCTGATTGATGGTGCTGCAAGCTTCTAAAGATAGGGTTTGCCTGTTGGAAGCCTGTGCTACCTCGTCAAGGTTGGCTAATCTTCTGTAGTCTTTATTGTGGTGCGAATCGGTATATGGCAAGTGTACCAATCGTTTAACCAAGTAATAAAATGATAAGTAGAGTATCAGATCCATAAGGATTGTCCTTTCGTCCAAACAATTCTCGTTGCTTATTTTCATAAATTTGGCGATATAAAAGATAAGGGTTAAAAAGTCTTGCAATTTTTATCTGTTTGCAATAGAGCAAGTTTACCTGTTTTGGTTGCATAAATGTAAGCGACGGTTAGGATTATTTGAATCCCCTCTATATATATATATTGTTGGATAATAAGTAATAGTTATGTCACGTTTATTTATCTTAGGTAGACTATACAAGTGACGACACCGTTGGGACAAGACTAACCTACTTTGATCTATCCCTCCGATGGCTAACTGCACCTGCTGATCGCGCGGTGATCCTTATGTGCGAGGTCATGCTAATTCAAAGGTAATTGAAACATAAAATTTATATTGACTTTCCAGTGTTTCCCAAGGCAATGAAGGCTAGGGTTCCCTTAGGTCTGCCCATCTATAAATCTTTTGACACTTATAACACACCCTCTCCACGCTTTCTTAGTAGTTCTACAAACGGGCAGCCCTAATCTACGTCTACCTTACCTTACTAAGGGTTTCAAGAGAATGGATCTATTAGGTTACAACTTATTTTAGACAGCTAGGAACTTGTTTCCCTAATTACTAACCAGTTAAATCCTAGGTTCAGTAAGGCACGACCCGACTCAATGGGTTCTAGCCACTGAGTACATCACTTACTTCCTAGACAAATAGTTATTAGTAAAGGGATATAAATATCAAGATATAAGCATCCTATTAGTGATAACAATATTAGGCCCTGTCAGAACCTAAGTACCTAATCTAGGGTTGCACCTCTCACTGAAATAAACTATTTCCTAATAAAACTTAATATCGAACAAAAGAATAAATAAAATAAAACGAAATATTAAAATAAATAAATATCTATAAAAAATCTACAGAGGTTCATCTTAGAACTCTAACCTAAAAAGATTTAGTTACACATGGTAACTAAAAACAAATTACTAAAGATAAAAACATACCCTAGAAAATCAAGGAGAAGATAGATTCTCTCTCCGAAGCTCCAAAGTAGTCTTCCTATTGAACTGCCACAGTTCTGAACGAGAAATTCTGCATGAGGAAGACTAGTATTTATAGTGGAGATTTCTAAGTGGGTTTGGGCTAAAATCGTGGGCTAAACCCTAAAAAACAAATAAAATTACGCTTGCTCCCCTCGCATTTGAGATGCTTGGGGTGCATATGCCATGCCCTAGGCGCATATAATTTAATTTTGCACATGCCCTAAGGGCATGCAAGATTCCCTAAGCGCATCTGGAAAGTTTGCCATGCCCCAGGCGCATGGTATTGCATTTCCATGCCCCAGGTGCATTCTTTTGTGCTTCTAGGCCCAATTTCTCCAATCTACGTTATTTTTAGGTCTTCGTCTTCAAATAACTTGCCTCGGAACTTGGGAAGAAAATTCCTCCTTATGTAAAGTCTCTTGTGGCCTCTTGAATATTCATTCTTTTTCTTCCCAAAGTCTTGACAATTCGTTATTGATTTGCCAATTTGCATGATTTCTTCATGAATTACTTCAAAAACCCCCTCAAATTGCTATGTTTCGGGAAAACTAGAATTACAGACTCAAAAATAGAAAACATTACAAAAGTCCCGAAATCACAGGCAATCGTTTGACTACTCCTCCTTTTTGCTGCTAAAACCTACTAATAATGACTGAAAAACATGCTAAGAATAACGTAAGATGACCTCTAAGTTTTAAAAAGGAGAATTATGAGATTCTGCTGTGTACAATTTTATTATATTAGTAGTAGATAATAATAGATACATAATATTTAATTATAATAAACAAAATGAATTTTATCTCTGAATTAAAAAGACTGAATATTATAATTAAATATTTATATAATTTGAGTGTTTTATACTCAAATTATTATTAGGATGTTGAGCCTCTAGGGAGATCAGAATGATCATGAGCAACAGACGTATCCAACACCCTCTTGTTGTTGTTGACATCATTAGTATTATTATTGACTGATGATGCATGTTGATGTCCAAATTGAGCTTCAAGAATTTCCATCGCTTTTATGATTCCTGGAGCATGGCTGCCGAAACCATTAGTAGCAACTGATGATGAAGAATTAGAATCAGATAAAGAATGGTCGTGTGTCTTTGTGGTCAAGTTGTATCCATACAACCATTTCATCAACCTTTCATTATTCATGTTAGTTGATTTAGAAGGAGGAGGATGAAGAGGAAAGGATGAGGTGTTTTTGCAGGAGGGATCTGCCATAGATTGGAGGTGTTGTGTATTTCATCCTTTCCTCAATTTATAGCATTCCATTATTCATTTTTATGTTTTTTTTTCTTCCATAGGGTGTGCCATTACTTAATTCTCAAAATATAAAACTCTATTTAGTAAAATAATTAGTATAGACGACTTACTTTAAATATTTTAATTTAATACTATATTTTATAGAAAGTCAAGTCAAATCAAAATATAAGCAACATTATTTCAAGAAAGTCAAGTCAAATGTGTTTGGGATTGTATTTGAACTAAATACATTTGATTTTTTGAATATATTTTCTATAAATTTTGTTATTGAATGGGTGATTGATGGTGTTGTGTATTTCATCCTTTCCTCAAGTTATACCATTCCATTATTCATTTTTTATGTTTTTTCCATATTAATTCAAAATATGAAACTATATTTAGTAAAATAATTAGTATATATGACTTACTTTTAATGTTATAATTTAATACTATATTTTAAAGAAAGTCAAGTCAAATCAAAATATAAGACATTATTTCATAAAAGTCAAGTCAAGTGTATTTGGTATTGTATTTGGACCAAATACATTTGACTTTTTGAATAATATTTACCATAAATTTTGTTATTGAAGGAGTAATAGTTTAATTTGTGAAAAAAAATATCACTACAATAATATCGGTTATTTTTATATAATGTTATATTTATTTTTTCTGCATTTTGATTTCAATGCACATGTTTTTCGTTTCCTGTCAATAATAAAATTAGTTTTTATTGATGACATAAGGGGAGTAAATTATTATAACTTTATTTAATATCTTTAAGATATCTTAAGTTATATCGAAAGGCATAGTGATTTTTCAATCATATGTTGATATGGTGCTAATAAGCAATATCCTCATTGATGTTTACTATGATAATTTACATAGTTAAAGTTCTATTATTTTTTTCTCTATGAAGCACAAGTGAGCAAGTTTGTTATTTTTGGAGTCACTAAGTGAGGATGCCGTGTCATCATCCTCCCTTTAATTTTTTGAAAGGGATTGGATTATCCCTTTGCTTTGACTAGCTTCGTACATTGTCCTTTTTTCACAACCATATCAATTTGTACCTTTGTCCTCTTTTCCCGATTTCTTCCCTTGGGTGAAGCCTTCATAAAGTTGATCAATTTTTTTCACTATGTTTAAGCCCATTTCGTTGAATATAGTGGTTGTATCGTCTCATTTGTAACCCCATTTTTTCTTCATTTTGTGAATCTTCACTGAGTAACTTTCCTCTATAACATAAGAGGTTTCGTTGTATCAAGAGGATTTTAACGCAATGGACTTCTTTTCCATCTTCTTAACATTTTCCTCGCTATCTTTCAACCCTGTGATTTCATGCCCATGTTTCTCGAGCTTCCCAAACATGGTGTTGATGCTTAGATTGTTGAGGTTTTGGGATTCTTTAATGGCAGTCAATTTTGGTTGCCATTCCCTAGTCATGCATATTAAAATCTTATTATTGAGGGTGAGAAAAACACAAGAAGGGTGGATGAATTGTGATTACTTTTACAAAAACCTTTTCTAAGTGTTTATTAAAAATAGTTGAGTCTGAAACAGATTATGTAGAGAAATCAAATTAAACACGAAGATAGCGAGAGATGTGGAAAAAGACGACACAAGCAAATTATTTTGGTTCCCCCCACAATCTGATGTTAGTCCAGTCCCCTTGCACTTCCAACAGATTTTTCACAATAATCACATAAGACTACAATTTTTTTAAACACACAATAAAAGACTTCCTATGCATCACACAAGAGGACTTCTACAATCAGAAGTTAACAAATAAATGAGATTATGTTTACACTTGAGATACAATCAGAGGTGTAAGAAAGTTAAAATGCAAATAATAGAAGTCTTTGTGCGCTATATAATTTGACAGAGCAAGGGCAATTGTAAAATAATAGAAGTCTTTAGATTTCTTTACATGCTATGGTCCCTATGTAGGGGAGAATGAGAGAGCCGTTATTGAAGAAGTGACAACGCATCAAATAAGTCCTTGAGAAACTTTATCAGTGACGTTTAAACTTTTCCTAAAATGGATAATGTCGTTGAGTAGTCATTCGAAAATATTTCGCTTCTAATCAATGATCTGTTGCATTCTCTTTGTCATTTAATTTTCTTCTTTGTTTCTCTACATGGTCACAAGATAAAGAAAAACTGTATAACTCATAGTCTGAAAGCAACCTTCCTTCAGAAGATGACAAACTGAGTTAGAGTCTCCAGGTGCTGACAACATCTTGAGATGCTTAAGACTTTAGAGTCTTGATTCCATCAGAGGCTTCTTAGCAAAGATCCTTTTATGATTAGAGTGTTGAATTCGTGGTCGACCTTTATTTAGATCTTGTTCCAAGTCACAATAGCTTCTCCTTTACTTCAGATGCTTTCTTATGCATCCAAAGTCTTGATATTTGAGAACAAAAACTTGACTTTGAGAGTCAAAATTTAATTATATGGTTCTGCACACTTGAATACACATTAGAAAATACAATTATTATTTAATACTTTGTTATCGTGAAAACGTCAGAGGCATTGTTCAAAACCCATTTTGGTTCAACAATCTCTCCCTTTTTTAATGATCACAATCCTATGTATTCTCAAGAATTTTTTTCATTAATTAATATGGAAACAGTAGAGGACGAGGTTTGTAATCTCCCTTTAAGTCTAAGTAGCCATACAGTGAAATTTTGAAGCTCCCCCTAAGTCTAGGAAGCCATATGGTGAGGTTTGTATGCTCACCCTAAGTTTTGACCATGTTAATTAATTAATTCTAAATAAGCAAATTAAATTATCTGAAGCAGTAAAATATATTCTGCAAAATTAAACAATTTATAGTATATTAAAATAAAATTCAAGTACTACACTTTCTCCCCCATTCCAAAAAATAACAAATTATTAGAAAATATTCATTGCAAGTTAAATTGTTGATTAAAGGCACAAAAACTTGTGCAAAAGAAAAGGGATAAATAAAATAAAATCCTAAGTGTTCTTGTTCCCTCATAGGTTCCACATTTCATCCAGCTTAACAATCCGAGCATTGATCTTCAAATCCATTGCATCTTGGTTAGTTGTCATGGCTTCTTGCTATTCCTTTTGAGCAGCAAACTCAGTTCGGATCCTTGCTTTAAAAGCCTCATACTCAAACGTAGCAACAAAAGTGCCGTCCATATCAGCCTTACTGGTGATGAATTTCCTAGCTGTTAGATGTAGACACTTAGGATCATCCTCTAAAGGAGGGAAGTCACATGCTTCTGGAATTACATCAACTTTGGTTAGTGGTCTGACAACTATTAACTACGTCTGATGGTTGCTTCTTAATGTAGCTAAGTTCATATGATCAAACACCTCAGCATATCAAATCTTCAATGATTCTCAACTAGCTTCTAGTGGTACTATTCCAGCCTCATTCAACTTTTGAAAATCTTCATCAACTTCTACTTTTATAATATCATGTTGGAACAAAATTGGTTTTGTACAATGCCTATTAAGTTTTGATGATAACAAAGTATTGAAGAACACTTAGATATGTTAATATATGTTTAAGTGTGCAGGACTATTGATTAAAATATATCAAGGTCTAAACATATATAAGAGCATCTAAAGCACAAAAGAAGCTAACAACCTATAGAAGATATGGAAAAAAGGTCAATCAGAAATCAACATGTCATCAAAAGTGAAGAATCCATCCAGAAGCTATTGAAGACCAAACTCTAAATCATCAAACTCTGAGTCACCCAGAATCTGAGTCATCCAACCTTTGAGTTATCCAGACTCTGAGGACTTAGAAGCCACATCATCTTTGTGTTCTTCTCAAAAGGGTCTCTTTTAGGATCTAACCAAGTGCAATTTTTCTATTTGCAACAATTATTGATCCTTCAACACGGGCCTTATTCTTAACCTTCTTTTTAAGGTGATGGAGAAATCTGCGATAAAAAAAGAATTTTTTAGTAACACAATTTACAAAAAAAAAAAAAAATGAATTATTGATGTAGACAATAAGCTAAAAATTATGTCTATGGTGCATGTAAATAATACCTCTCAAAGGGATACATCCATCTATATTGCACTGGACCTCCAACTCTTGCTTCATATGGTAAGT
>Ga0315914_1001703_pt1 | contig 33369 bp, 18 predicted proteins | sample MpolenodulesMG_FD_203920 | JGI IMG/M metagenome (GOLD analysis project Ga0315914, IMG submission 203920) | Medicago polymorpha root nodule microbial communities from Los Angeles, California, United States - elongated nodules | ecosystem: Host-associated > Plants > Roots > Nodule | place: USA...
CTCTCTCTCTCTCTCTCTCTCTCTCTCTCTCTCTCTCTCTCTCTCTCTCTACTTATCCGCTGCATTTAGATTCTGAACCTCACGCCACAATTCAACCCCCCCCCCCCCTTGTGTTTTTCTCACCTTCAAACTCCTTAGCCTTTGACAAGAGTCCTACTGAGAACTTAGCGCTTAGTTATAGCTTCTAGGCTCTACTAAGTTCAAGTTAACGTCTAAACAATCTCTCTTGATCCTTTCACCTTTTGATGCTTAAGGACAAATTCATATGTAACAAACATGTTCCACTCTCATACTGGTTAAGGATCAGGGAGCAATAGCATTAGAAATCAAAGGGATCAAATTTTACTTCTAAAGATTTTAAGTTGTTAGAAAGAAGCTCTGCGCTACAGCTTTATATATTGAAAGTAAATAAACATAATAACCTCACCATTTCTAAACCACTAAGGGGTTTAACTCATGGTGAGCTGAACCACAGAGATGGAGATGAAAATGAACATAAATGAAAACATGGAAAACTAAATTGATATAATAAATATAGTTAGTACAAGATTACAATTCTTTGAAGGATAGTGATGAGCCAAATCATTACTAAGTAATCTAACTCTATACCTTTATAATCTAGCACCCATGCTCATCTATAGAGAAGATGAGATGGAATGAGATCTCTAAAGTTGCTAACACTACCTGTAACCTGACCTCTCCAATTTTAAGATGAATTTTCAGACCCTTAGTACTAACACATGGTTATCATTTTATAGTACAAGTCCAACCACTACAAGTTATACCCTTTGGTCATTTTACATATGGGTTGTCCTTATCATATCCTACCTACTCCCTGGCATATTCCTTTATTATTTCTAGGATTCCAATCATTGTGGAAAGCTCATATTCTTCCTCATTAATCAATGGTCAGACTTGATCCCACGTGTTCGTTCTTCGTACGACCTAGCTAGAGATTTAAGGCACACCAACTTTCCAAATCTTCCAAGAAACAACCTTCATCCATGTTGTAGCTTCCCACATCTCTAGAGCCATTCCTTAACCTACATCATCAAACATCCATGACAAGCATTACTAGTTCAAAAAGATTAAATAACACTAAAAACAACTAAAATTATAAAATCCTAAAACAGTCATTGATTATATGTCTTAGGCAACACAACCACTCAAATACTTGTCCATTATGGGATGTAAGTGTAACATGATAATGAACTAAATTTCCGGTTATCAGCAAGTCTCATTCTCTGGTTCCTTATTCTCTCCTTTGGATTGTAGAATCTAAAACAATCAATTGAAGCAAAATGGGTCATTATAACCAGTTTCAGTGTAATATGTGTCATGCATGATATCGTGTAACTCTAGTTATAGCTTATGAGTTTACTACTGTTAGCCTGTATTTTTAATGTTTGTTTTCGACAAGAAAATTTTCATGTCAAAGCCAAGTTTTACTATTGGTGTCAATCTAAAAGTTCACTTCGACGGAATGTGATAGTCTTGGTATAATGGAGATTTCAAAACCATTCAATTTCGAAAAGGAAATTCAAATTGTCTATGAAGAGGCAAGATCAAAGGTCCAAGACACGTGGAAGCATATTAGATATGTGTCGAAGACTTGTAGTTTTAAGATTGTTATTTTCAGTTACTTCTTATTGTGTATATATAGAAGTTTTTCATATGAAATAGGGGTCACAAATCAAATATAAAATCTTTTATGCTCAAAGTATCCAAGTACAGCGAGAAAAGAGTAACGAAACAATGTATGTGTGATTTGATGTACCAACTTTATTTATACAATACAAATGCTTTTCTTTTAATTTGTATAGTTTCACCTTTGAAGTTTTATTTCTAAATTTGAGTAAGTTTTGATGAAAAATAACTACAACAGTTATTTATAATCTCGTGCAATATAAAAACATATATTTCAAAAGTTGATGGCATTGATTGGACATTTATTTATACACTAAAATTATAATAATGAACATTTATATTTATCTAACAAAATTTTGTTTGTGCCCTTTGTTATGTCTATTTATACGTTTGAGTATTTTTATGGACATATTACTATACTTAAATTCTTAAACAAGAATCTTGATTAGTTTATTTTTAATACTAATGTGAACCAATATCTTCAAGGTGTTAATGTTTTAACTATTTGTTCAATGTGCTAATTCATTTTTAGTTGTTTTATTATATATTTTGTTGATTAACCATATGTTTCAATTTTTCATGGGAGATGTCCGGACTATTAAAGAATAAAGTTTATGATAAAAACAACTATCAATTTAGTATCAAAGGTTCTTATACTATCTTAAATATTTAACTTTTTCCCATTTAATTAGTGTCAATATAATTTGTATGAAATTTATTCTTAATAATAATTACTATATATTGAGTGTGTTGTTTAGACAAAAGTTTGCTGTATAAATTTTAATTTACAATGAGAGTGAAGAACATTAACCCTGTTTTGTAAGCTCAACTTGGTGTTGGAGTGAAAAACGCAAGTTTAACATTTTTTATTTCAAATAAATTAAGCATTTTATAAGTTTATTTGAGTATACAAAAGACCTTTCTATACATATGTTTATAGGGTCTTTCTAATTTGTGCCTTAAAAACACATGTTAAAGAAATCTAAAAGAAATAAGTTTTGTATTGCAAAAAACAAAAATATTTTGACTTTTAAAAATTTGAATGCACGACTTTAAAAGTGAATTTTATATATTAAGTCAATTAGCATGTGTCATTTAGGAAAGGCATGTGTTACCATTCGCAATATTTATAATATATAAATGAAATTTCGAAAGAAATATTTTGAGTGGCGGATGAGTTATACTTACTATGAATATCACAATTGATAAAATTTCAATGAATTGGAAGATCAAAGCCGAATACAACTTTAGTGGCAAAAATATCATGTTGTCAGCAATATTGCATAGTAACGAGTTGTTAATATGAAAAACAATAGTGAGACTAAGTTTACCTTCAACCATAACTATTTGAAATTTCTCTCTTGCAACCCACGAGACTAAAGTTAAATAACAAACAACATTTTTTTTTAATGTGTACGATCATAATTAATTGAGTTTCCATTGAAGAAAATTAAGGGTTTATAGAAGCTGCATTTTTAATGTAAACATCCATTTCAACACATAAGAAAAATAAAACACAGTTTAATTCACTAGATTCAAACATATTTTGATGAAAAATAATAACAACAATTGTCTATAATGTCCTACAACAACAAAAACAACAACAAATTTTTTCTATAAATAAACAACAACTTTAAAACAAGTTTATTTCATAAATGATTAGTGTATAATTTAATCAATACTTATTAGTAATAATTTAATCTATTTTGAACATAATCATTCGGTAATATTCATTTTTAATATTTTGCATTGATCATGTCACTTTATTGTGATTTTTATATCATTTAACATTGTTAGAGATGTTGATCTCATTAATCTCATGAATTTTTAGTTTGAAAAAAAATACCATTAAAATAGATTGGATGTTGAATTGTGGCACACGATGTGTTAAGTTCTGATGCAAAAGGTTTATGTTTTAAATAAAAAAATTACGTGCTAGCTAATGTTTGATTCAAGTGAAGGATAAACATAAAAAAAATTAACCATGAAATAATTCTTTCGAATGATAACATAGTACAAGACATCTCATTGAGAAGAAGATGCTCTTTTAGGAAACAAGATGATTTTTAGGAACGGAAAATATTGAATGTTGAATGTCCACATTATGATTTTATTGAATAAATTCTGGCTTTTGGATTAAGAGTAGTGAACGTTTGAGATTTGGTGTCAACAAATCCGTTGACACCTGGTGTCAATGGATCCTAATTCTATTCTTATAGGTTGCTGAGTTCTTTGAACAACTAGACTTTCCCAAAAAGAGAAATAAAGAAGTTTTAAGAAACAAAGGATCTCAAATTTCCAGTAAATGAATCATGGCCAGCAAACAAAAGATGGTGCGTCACTTGCCGGAGCGGGTTCTGAGGCAGTACGGCTATGTTCAGACCATTTCCCGACCTCCTACGACGATTTTGCCTCTTGCCCCAACAAATGTGGTTGCTGCCTTCTTGGAGTTTGTTCTGCGTGTCGTTAGCCTGCAGCAGAGGGGTGAGCCGGTCCCGGACGACGAGCCTTGGAAGCATTTAGATGGGTACCTTAAATGGTTCTACCGTGTATCACATCCTCTTATCTGTCGCCCCTGCTCCCGTTCCTGAGTACGTGGTTCCCAAACCTGTCTACCAGGAGATTCTTGTTGAGCAGGAGTGGACCAGACATCCTCCTGATTCATTGTAGGTCATCGGCAGCATGGGAACCAGAGTGGAGCATGGGATGGAGATTTCAGAGGTGGTTTCAAATCCACTCTTTTTCACCATTTTGGAGGGCCTCCGGACCGAGTATAGCGTGTTTGACCATGAGTCGGTTCCACAGAGGAGGAGTAGGAGTCATAGTCCACAGGAGCAGCAGTAGTGTCTTATTTTAGTATTTTTTATATTTGTAGTATTTTTATGACATTTTGTCGGATTTTGATGTAATATATTTACATTTGCGCGTTTGTGCTTCTTTATGACATTTTAGTTAATTTTCGTTCAAATTGCGTTTCTAAATTATGAATGAATGAATGCATGATTTAATGAATGTTTGAATAAACGATGAAAAAGTGTATGTTTCAGAGGAATGGATGTATGTATGAATGAAGGAATGGAGGAAATTAGGGAACAAGGCACTACAATCTATTCTGGTACGAGCACAAAAGGTTGCGTGAGTTAACTCACCAGCTTTTTGCACTAGCGTAACTTAACTTACGTAGGGGTAAAATGGTTTTTTCAGTTGGAAATGAGCAAAAACTGTTGGGTAAAGAGCAGAATTCTTTATTAAAACCAAAACCAACAATTGATTCGGCCCACGAAGAAATTCTAACACTTCCACCTTTGTTCAACGCGTATGGAATTTGGTATGATATATATCTTTTATCCTCTAACGAGATAACTGCTTCTTAAACTAAAAGAAACAAAAGCAAATTAAACTTAAATAAATAAATATAACAAATCATTCAATTGTATATCTTAATTAGGATTATGGGAATGGCAATCTGCGTGTGGTGGGAGCAGAAGGCTCTACTGATTTTATGCTACCTGTTGTAAACTCAAGGACTGTAGTGCGGAATCAGGTACCAGTTTATGATGCGGCGGCAGATCATGAAGCACTTGAGGGAGGCTTGATGAATTTCAGCAAGTCCGCTTTCACGAGACATCTGCTCTGCAAATTTGTTATTCATCATTGTTGTTGAACAAGCGACTACAACTGCTCTGCAAATTTGTTTTGTGTGATCACAAGTGAACGGGAAAAAGGGATTAGGAGAACTCACGTACTAAATATTCTAAGCCATTGGATTGATCAACTTGAATGGTCTAGATTTGGTGTAAGTCTTTTGACTTACACATGATGTCAACGGATCCTATAGATACACACAGTCTCATCTGCATTAGTCGCTTCTGTATGTCACACTGGCACCCTCCCTTGTTTTTATTGTTTCTTCGTGTTGCAGATATGGTTCTATAAGCGATGATGGTGAGGTATTACTAGGTTTTCGTATCAGTTAGCTCTGGTCCCATATAAAATAATGTCACCAGTCATCACACTAATTCTCTTACACAAGTTCAATATTGATCACCTATATTGATAGTGCCCGTGATGATAAAAGCCTAGGTTGGACCGTTGGAGAGGAAGTGGTGAGTTGGCAAGTTAGTTAGAGAGTGGAGGGGAAATACACGTGAAAGGGAGTATAAGAGGTGCGTAGGAGGGATTCATTCGGTATCATTTTATTAAGAACCTTATGGTTTAGGCAGAGAGAAATGTCTCTTCTGTGAGGAGCTAATTTTCCATTCATCCATTTCATCATCAATCAATAATAACATTCATCCATTTATCATACTTTTTTCTAATTTTGCGTGTATTGCTACTCTTCTTGACTGGGATATGTCCTATTTTGCTACTAATTTTCTGAGCATATATCAATTATTAGGCTTTGTCTTTTTGTATTTATGATTGGATTCAAGAGAGGACATAAGCCCTATAGTTTTAAAAAAAGATCCTTTTTTAGAGTAGATCTTTAAGAACAGTTCTGTGTCCATTATCTAAATATTGGATCTGAAAAGAACACATGTTTATAGACAACGGCAAAATGAATCTGGATTTCGTGTAGTTTCATGCACTAATTAATATCAATTATTGATTTGAAATTGAACGGTTTAGATTATACAATCAATTTGAAGCATATTAAACAAAGTCTTTTAAAGAATGGAAAAAAAAAAAAAAGTGTCTGCATAAGTGTAATTCAATGCCCATTTAAACTTCTTTTGAACAAAGTTTAATGACATTTACTATGATTGATTTCTCACAACTGTTATTCCAAACACAATAAACACTAAACTTAAAAAGAGGAATAAAGTATCAAGGGTTCTTAATCTTTATTCTTAACTTCCGAGCAATCTGTGCTGCTTTAGGATTACTATGGTATTGTTCTACCTCAACCCAGTTCATAACTTTAAGTATAAGTGACTGAGGGAGTTCACAGTTACAATGATGTGTCTGAGTAAAGAGTGGTTTGTATGAGCACTAAACAAGAAGAAGAAAAAAAGGATAAAAATAGGAAATTTATTGGAAGAAAAAAAAAACAGTATTTAGAAACTTTATGTTGTATTCCTCAAAAAAAGAAACTTTATGTTGTAGAGACTATATTGTTGTTAGCATGTATTTTTAAGTGTTCATTTTTTACGGGTAAGGTTGTAGTCGAAGAAGAAGTTCTTCAAATGCAAGTTAAGGAATGACTGCATTCGACGAGATTTAATATGTAAGTAGTTCCAAGTCATTTGAATTCGACTAGCAGGCATTCGGATCCTCTATGAAGAGGCAAGATCAAAGGCCCAAGACACGTGGAGATAGGGGTGTTCCCGGTGCGGTTTGGTTCGGTTTTGAAGCTAAAAGTCATCCGAACCGCAAGATAAAAAAACATGCGGTTTGGTTTGGTTCCGTTGACTTTTAAAATAAAATCCAAACCAAACCAATGTGGTTTGGGTTGGATTGGTTGGTGCGGTTTTTTCGAGACAATACAATTTTTTGTTTTCAACATTAAAATCGAGTTGAAAAAGGTAAAACACAACATATTTCCAGCAATGTTCCGACAATGTTTTTAATTTCATTCCACATTACACTTTCATTTTTTCCAAACAACATAAACCAAATTAAAAATGTGGACATAAAAGTAATTCTATTATGAAAGAAATGTAAAATACTAATATTTTATCATTCTCTAAAAGTTCAAGTAACACATAAATACATTTTTGAAATAAAAAGCAAAGAAGAAACTTAACAATAGAAAAAATATGTCATTATATAAAAGTTTCCATTGAGTTTCTATGAGTATTGGTCTATGTGACATAGATTTAATTAGAATTTTTCTTATGTTGCAGTTTGATTTGGTTTGGTTTGGTTTGGTTTGGTTCGGTTGGTGAAATAAAAACCGCAAACCAATCCAAACCATGCGGTTGAGCAAAAAAGTGATCTGAATACATCCAAGCCAAATGCGGTTTTTTGCGGTTTTGGGTTGGTTCGATTTGCGGTTTTTCTATTGGATTAATTCGGTTTTGAACACCCCTAAATGGAGAGCAGTCCAAGTCTCTCGAAGTCATGTAGTTTAGGACCGTTATATTTTCAGTTATTTTCTTATGTATATATTATATACTAGTTTAAGGACGGAAGGTGATTGATCTTATCGTTCACTAAAAGAGGGGCCAATTAAAGTTAAAGAAAAACTCGGTATTTTTTTTTTGAAGAAGAGAAAACCTGGCATATTAATTAACGCAATACATGAATTGTTTGCATCTCCACCCAACACATGAATTGTTGATCTCTGGGGATTTGAGTTTAAGACCTAGAAAGAAGTATACTTTTATGTTTCAAACCTTTACCATCAAACCAATTCCCCTTAGGCTTCCAAGTTTGCTCTTCTTAATTATTGCTAGAGACTTTTTTTAAATGTATTATTGTCAAAGACAGAATTCCCGCGAGGTTTTAAGTATGGACTAAATTGTTCTATTTTTTTTTCAGCGACTAAAGTTTCTTTATCTTTGTCAAAGACTAAATTAGATTATTTATTTTTTAGAGATTAAAATGGATCTTCAGTTATAAATTAAATATATTTAGAAAGTTAACTCTTAGATAGTTTATTAATCTGATTAGTTAACTTCTACTCAGCATAGCTTTTATGTGGAGTATAAACTAACTATTATTTAATTATTAAATAAAAATAGTTTCTAAAATTTATATAATTGCTCAAAAGAAAATGTGATACAAGTACTCTTAGACAAAACATATGGATTAACTTGCAGGGTCTATATACACAAGTCCTAGTTTATCTGGTAATATATCAAAATTGATGCGTCGAACATCGTGAACAGAGTTTAAATTCCGGCTCTTCCACTTGTATTAGCATCGTCGAACAAGAAATGGAAAACATTTGTTAAAAAAAAGAAAAGAAATGGAAAGCAACCTTAAGCAACATCAGAAAATATACACAGAGAATGTGAGAAGGAAGGAAGAGGGAAAATAGAGAAGGATGGAGGAAGAACACCACTGTTGGTGCACCAACAAACAGATCCATCGCTGCTTCAGTCGCAAAAATGAGTTTGGGAAGAAGGGGTGTGAGAAATGTGCGGAAGGAAAGAGACAAAAATTCATCAGATTTTTTTTTTTGTTAGGAAAAATCCAGCAGTTTAAATTGGTTTTATTATAAGTCGTTGATCTGCTATTAAAAGGAATGGAGGACTGAGATTGCTCCACAGGAGAAAACTCGAGAAATTTTAACGGGAGACAATCCATTCCCTCTCTTTATCATTTTTTTGTCTCAAATTATTTATCCCTTTTACAATACAATATATTTATTATTCTTTTCCACTAACAGACCCTTATTTATTACATTTTAATCATCTAACTAATCCACTAACTGTAATTAATAAAGGAGTTTTGATAAATGAAACATATTTTATTATCGAAATCAACATTTCTAATTATTTTCTTGATAACAGTGTGAAACTAAAAAATGACATTTAATATAAGAGGGAGGGAGTAACTATTTATTGAAAAAAAATGTAATTTTCAAAAGTTTTAAAAATAAATTGACACAGTTTTAAATACATAATTTATATTTTTAGTATACAAACATGTGCTCTTTATTTTTTGGTGGTGTCTAAGGTTCAAACCCCGGACCTTACATATACTATGCGTTTATCTTATCGCACATGTTAGCATTCTCCATTCTATTCCCCTCTTATGTTAAAATATACACTCCCTTCTCTTAAAAAGAAAAATGTATACTCCTCTCCCCTATAAAATGCTTCAATTACAACCTCCTCCCTTAATAATTAAATATGCACTGCACTTTAATCTATTTTGACTTAAATAATTATTTTATGATATATACTAATTTTTAACCACCATTTAAGAAAAGTAAATTCATTTCTTTATAACTGAAATATCAATGATAATTAAATTTAAATAGTTTGCTATTAATTTTATATTTTAGAGTATAAAATTAACTTTTAAATAACCATATTTTATTGTCTTTAGTAATTTTTCACATTTTTAATTTTATTTTGGGTTGTTTCATATTTTATATTAGGGTTTAAAACTATATGTTAATGAAATTGTGAATGAAAAATAGTAAAAAATATGTATTCAAATTTCGGTTATATTAAAATAGACCCTCAATACTATTTTTTTTAGAAGTGTGTTAGATTATTATTTTTTTTGCTAGATTATTAGAAATAAAAAAAAATTATTGATGGATTCAAGTGTAGATTTTAACATAAGAGGGAGGGGAATGTAATTCAAGCTTCTTTTAGGCTTTGTTTGCGAATTTTGAGGGGAAGGGAAGGGAAGGAAGGGAAGGGAGAAAGGAGGGAAAGTCTTCCCCTTGGGAGTTAAAGAAACCAACGAGGAAAGAAGATGGAGGACTTATGTGATAATTTTACTATTTTACCATTTTTTTTTCTCTTAAAATCAATACATTGTGTTATACTTTGTAATTTTATCTTTTAAATTATAATTGAAATAATTGGAATTTTGAATTATTATGAGGATGAAATTGTCAATTTGTATGTTTAACCCCCAAAACCCCCAATTTAGGGGAACTTTAAAATTAAACAAATGAAACCCTTTAAAACCCCCAAAACTTTTCCGTATTTTTTTAAAACTCTTAAACAAGGGTTTACATCTCCATAAGCCTTTTTTTCCCCTCCTCTCCCCTCCAAAACCTTTCCCTATTTTTTTAAAACTCTCAAACAAGGGTTTACCTCTCCATAAGCTTTTATTTCCCCTCCTCTCCCCTCCAAAACCCAACTCGCAAACAAAGCTTTAGGGGGAGATGAGTGAAATATTTTCTAATTTATTTTGAATAAGAAGGGAGGGAAGTGTATATTTTAACATAAAGGAGAGATAGATGTAATTCAAACATCTTTAAAGGAATGAGAATGTAATTTACTCAAAATTATTTTTGAAAATGTGACAATTTTACACAAAAATAACATTTACTCTAAAATCAACAAAATATGGGACACTTGTTTGAGGAAGTTACCAATTTGGCACAATGGCACTACACTACTCCTCAACTCAAACCTGTCAAAGAAATAAAATGACAATTTTGCCTTCTGTCTATGAATATGAGTATGAATATGAATATGACTCTATGCTGTGTACTGTAGTGGGAATGTACTGTAGTAAGTGGTTGTAGGGGACCCAAACAAAAACCTTGGGTTTTGGAAGTGCCTTTGGTTTTCACATGACCAATGTATTGACATTGGATATGTAGCAACATAATTTAATAAACACTCCATCATTCCATTATCATCATCACCATCATCATTATTATTTCTTAGGGCATTCTTTTTCATTAGAAAGAGAGAGAATTAAACTCAACTCAGTTATTTACTCAGATTTCAAATTTTCAACAACTAAGGTAGGTCAACTACACCCTGCAAACATTGACATTTCTCACCCATGTTGTTTTCTCTTATCATAATTCTATAATATTATTGTTATTATAGTAATACTATTATTGTTACTACACTCACACTCTTTAAACACCCAACATAAAAAATTGATTTTTTAATCTTTGTTTAATCCTTTTCTTAATCCTTCTAATATGCTTATTGCTTGTTTTTATCATAATGTATGAGTTGGGTTTAATCTCAAATCAAGCAAAGTTAATAACTTTATTCAAAACCACTTCATAATTTACAATCTCTAATTTGAATTTGAAACACCAAATTCTCAAAAAATGCATTTTTTTCACTCTCAAATCCACAATAACAATGGTGCTATCACAAACCCTTCAATTATATCTCCATTTTCTTCAATTCCTTATGATTCAAACAACCAGAAAAATTCAGAACCAACCCAAATTTCTTCATCTTCTAGTAACAAAATAAACCCTGCAATACTTTTCATCATAGTTATATTAGCTATAATATTTTTCATCTTAGGTTTTCTTCATTTACTTGTAAGATTTCTCATAAAGCATAGATCTTCATCATCATCATCAACAACAACAATTTCTCAATCAAATAGATTTCCAGAAATGTCTGAATCTGATGCATACCAAAGACAGTTACAACAGCTTTTCAATCTTCATGATTCAGGTTTAGATCAAGCATTCATTGATGCACTTCCTGTTTTCATTTACAAAGACATAATTGGTTTGAAAGAGCAATTTGATTGTGCTGTTTGTTTATGTGAGTTTTTGGAACAAGATAAGTTAAGATTGTTACCAAATTGTAACCATGCTTTTCATATTAGTTGTATAGATACATGGTTATTGTCAAATTCATCTTGTCCTTTATGTAGAGGTACCCTTTATTCACAAGGGTTTTCTTTTGATAAAAATCCTGTTTTTGAGTTTGAGGATCAAAGGGATGAAGAATTTGTTATAGGTATTGGTTCAGTTAACAAGGATATGGGAAATCATATAATGAATGGGAAAAGGGTTTTTTCTGTTAGGCTTGGAAAGTTTAGAAGTTCAAATAATGAAGAAGGGGGTGCAAAAAGTGAAGGAGAGAGTAGTAATTGTAATTTTGATGTTAGGAGATGTTATTCAATGGGGTCTTTTCAATATGTTGTTGCTGATTCAGATTTGCAAGTTGCTTTGAAAGCTTCTAAGGGTGATGGTAGTATGAGACAATTGAAGGGAATTAGAGAAATTCAAGATGGTGATGTTGAAGGCAAGAAAATCAACATTGCAAGGAAAGGTGAAAGTTTTTCTGTTTCAAAGATTTGGCAATGGTCTAAGAAAGATAGTAAGATACCAAGTTCATCTGATACACATTTTCATAATTGTGTTGCCAATGAAAGTTTGCCATGGATGAATAAAGCTAGAGGTACATGATATTGATATGATACATTAATCTACTTAGTGTTTTTGTATTTTTAACTACTTTCATATTTTCAAATTCAATGAATCCATTTTGTTTAGTTCTTACTTCTCATTCTTTGATCTTACTTTTTTATTTAGTGCTAATACATGTAAGTTATGATATGAATTATGAAATACTTGACTCAATCAAGCTTTTGTCTTTGAACAATATCATTCTTTTGTGTATTTGGCCTTATTATGTAATATGTGAACATGGACTTAGAATCAATCTCTTAAAACTCGAACTGAATTATACATTTCAACTAGTTAAACCTTGAACCAGTATTTTTTACTGTTTGGTTATTTGAGTGATTCAACGGTTGTTTTGTTTCGATTTGAATGATCGAAAAAAAATGAACCAGCATGATCCAGAGGTTTCGCAAATTCGTCGATTTTTAAAACATTGCCTAAATCGAGCACTTGTTTTTCCTTTATAAGGTTGTAACAAATTAACTACACTACATCTATTAGATGTAATTATAATTGAAAAAGAAGAGTAAAGTTAGTACATGGACCGGAAATAATCACACTATATGGACCATTAATGGCATGTGATTCTTTAAGTGACAAAAGTGTTCTTTATCAGCAACTTCTTGCAAGCAGTAGGAAGATGAAAATGAGGTCAAATTAGGGTGGTTGTTTTTTGGATGCTTTTGGTTTTTGGGTGAGGTTTGCTTTTTCACTTTTTGGGTAAAAAGAAGTAAAAGGAACAAGGATAGATTCCATTCCTTCTTCTATCTACTCATTATTGTGCATGACCCTTTATTGAAGGCATTCTTTTTTGGATGGTTTAGCATTTAACTGCCAAGATAGATGTGGAAAATGAAATGTGGGGTGGAGGAGTTTCTTAGATTAGGAATGTGGTCATGACATGATGGTGATGGGGATGTGTTAGTGCTTCAAACTTCAAAGGATGTGTGTGAAGTGTCAAATATTTTTTATCTTATTTTTATTTCATTTTCTATTTTGAAGGATTTGTTAAGAAAAGAAGGCTGGTGATTTTTTTTTCTTTTTCATAAATTATTAGAAAATTAGTAAAAAAAAATCCAATAATTATTAATGAAATGCATCAACTAAAGATAAAATAAACCAAATACATCCGTAAGTCCTTATTCTGCATTGCTCTCGGAAAATTTGGTGAATGATATCCCTCTTGTGTGGTAAATTTTCTATGAATTCAGCACAATTTTTTGAATTTTTTTTTTTTAAGGATTGAATATTATTATTAGTATTATTATTATTATTGTTATCATTATTATTTTTTTGACAAAAATTATTATTGTTGTTGTTATTGTTGTTATTATTATTAAAACTTGCTATACTTTTAATCTGAAACACAGGGTCTAACTTTTTTCAATGATAAACACTTGCTTAGTTAAATCTTACGAAGGGAACCGTGAAAACCAATTTTTGTATTGTATATACCAATCTTACAAAACTAAATCACCATTTCTGGCTATGTGAGTTTTTTTCTTTTTCCCATGAAATAGATCAGTGATTAGAAATTCACCTCTTAAGATGAATAAGTGAAGTATTTAATTTCGAGCTCCGAGATATATAATACAATGTCCCAACCAAGTTTTCGGTTAACAATATGTTAACAATTTATTCATTCACTTTCATGATCTCTTACTATTCATTTTTCCATACTCATCGCAGATGCTAAATTTACACTCACAATAAGTCAATAACTCTCCACCCAAGGAAAAAAGTATGGCTCCACCTACAGTCTAAGTTTTTTATTTGGTTGCATGTGTCTTGACAAATAAGCATGTACTAACCCGAGTACATCCTTCCATGTTTCACCAAGGTTCATCCAAAGCCATTTTCATTATTTTATTCACTTTGGGTCAACTAGGTAAGGCTAAATAAAGGAGAAGAATCAGTGCACCTATGATGCTGGGGCCTATAGTAAAAAGAGTAAGTTATCAACCTCCTCATTATTGACCCGTAATAATGGGGGGATGCATAGATCTCTTTGACCTTCACCGACTATACATGAGCAAAATGACAGAGAGGCACAACGCAACACCAACATCAAGAAGGAAAAAAATGGTAGGGTGGCTTCTACATATAGCAGGATCTCGTATAGAAAGATACCAAATCTAAAATATATTAAGTAATTAAGAAATTTAACCAAGTCAAATATGAGCAAACTAACATTGTCTCCTTTTTAACTAATGTTTTAAAAATTAATCAAATCAGAGAGTTCAACTCATTAAATAGTGAATCGGCACTGTTTACGGTTTAGTTATTTTAACAGTTTAATTACGATCTCATTTCAATTTCAGCAGTTTAAATCATGATCCAGAAGACTTGTTGATTCATTAAATAGTGAATCGATACTGTTTACGGTTTAGTTAAATCATTAAAAAGTACTGATTCACTATTTAATGAATCGATACTTATTGATTCATTAAATCATTAAATAGTGAATCAGTACCATTTACAGTTTAGTTATTTTTAACAGTTCAATTACGGTCTCATTTCAATTTGATCACTTTAAATCATGATCCGTTCACGTGAGCTTAACTCAGTTGATAAGAAAAATGCATAATATATACAAGGTCCAGGGTTCAAACTCCAGACACCACAAAAAAAGTTTAAATCACAATCCAAAAGACTTGCTGATTTAATTTTTCAGTTCAACTTTTAAAATGTTGCGTCAACTAAATTTAGTGATGGAGAAAATCTTTGCATTGCGTTGTCTGAGGTGGGTCTGTCGTGGGACAAAGAAAACAACAAAGAGGTGGGGTTACTAGTTAAGCATATATTACAGACTGGTTGAATAATTTTATTTTTCTTTCGCACCGGTTTCCGACCCATCAAAATTGGACGACTAATCCGGCTCATGCGTAGAGACATGCGCACTGACCAAGCGTTGTTCCCCCTGAAAATCGAATCCAGTATTCTCCGGATACGTCCTTGGAAGGAGCTCCTTTGTCACTGGAGCCCAAGCAACTTGGTTGCAGTTGAATGATTTTTGTCTTGCATATGATATGATTATGCATGACAACACAAAATTGTGAGATAATGGCATCTCATGCCATGTGTTTCGCGTAAGATATAACTCTAGCAGCTTTCATTTAAATCGTTCCTACATACTTTTGACACTTTACTAAAAATTAAATATATATTAATCTGAAAAATCACACTGCAAATGCTGTTTAGTAATGAGGGAAATAGATCCTCTCGAAAAATTTCCCTCTCATCTCTCTCGAGTGTATTCAATCTCAATACTACAATTTTTTACTCTCAAATTATATTAATAACTCATCTCACATGTTTCCATTCAATGGTGAGATTGAATACACAGGAGAGATAAGAGAGATTTCTTTTTTTTTTAAGGATTCATTTCCAGTAATGAGATTACTGATGATAATATCATAAAACGTGTGCATTCATGTTTTGTAATTTTTCTCTTGTATCATTTGGCATTACATTCTTATGGTATACTACTGTTTTAGCAATCATAGTTCGGTTATTTCAGCTGATATTCATAAACAAAACAAAAATAAAACAATTATTTCAGGGTTTATAACTAAAGAGCTTGTACAAATTTAAACTCGTTAGATCTTGCATGTTGACTTTGGATAATCTACACATGTACAAAGGAAAAAATGTACAGTCCGTGATTTGATGATAAAAAGAGTCAAGTATTTAACGCATGCCCAGAGCAATGCCACAAGCTGTGGCTTCACGTTAAACGCACAGTGAACAAGGCACTTTACGCGGAAAAAAAACAGTTGCTGAATCACCAAATTAGTTTCCAGTTGAAAGGGGGATTAAGGTGCATTTCAACCAGTAATATTTGCGGAAAAAAAAAATCTGAAATACGTGTAGAGACCATAAAATACTCTCAACAGTTTTAACATCACAATGGAAAATCCTCACTTACAATTAAACAGCCAAAAATCAAGAAAGAAAAAGGTTTACACAATTTTGAGATGACATTTCATTAACCTTTGGGGGAAAAATGTTACACAAAATCAAATATAATATACCAACTGTCTAAGGGATACCAAATTGTTTTTAACAACACTATAACTTTAGAAAGCACCTCAAGTTCTCAACAGGACAAAACTCTCAGTGCCTTGAGAGGCAAAATTTGATTGACCTTTTTCATACAAGAATATTTTGTACTAATGTACATAAACACCTAAATAAAGAGGGAAAAATATAGCAAATATGTGAAGCCAGCAAATAGACTTCAAATTTGAGCTAAAAAGTGGATCCCATTTGCCTTAACCAGACCTTCTCATTTGAAGGAATCAAACATGAAAATTGCACCAGTATTTTAGAGTGCAGACAAAAACAATGGGTTTTGTGTATCACCTTAATGACCCGTCCATATTTTTGGCTTCACAGACCCTTAGGAAAATTACTGATTTGTCCTTCCTCCAGTGTATCTTTGCCATTTACCTTGTATGCTATCCTTATGCGCATGACAAGAGATTTCTGAAAAGAGTAGTTTCTAGAAATCAATTCTTTCTCTAATAAACACTTGCTCCAAATTAATTTGATTAGTAGACACGCATACACAACATACTCGCAAAGCACAAATAGAGACAAAAAGGGGGGAGGGGGCAAAGGGAGTCTAATTTGTAGTTGTCGATCCAGAATAATGGTCATAGCATGATAGCCATTATACTGACAATTTCAGATACAAAAAATAATTTTACTGCATAAATGCTCATACTGAAAAATTATCCACATTTAAACACAAATTCATACTTATACAAAAATATAATTTTTGCAGTGCCTAATGGGAGTTTCCCTGCTTGTCCAGATAACTAAATATGGAGTTTAATTAAACTCCATATCGGTGTATTAACTAAAATATGGCAGTTTTTGTTGTATATGTACTGTCGAATTTTAAAGTAAAACATTAAGCAGCATTTTGGCAGTGATCAATATCCCATTTAGAATTCAAACTTGACAAGATGCATGGTAGAGCATAAATATTTACAGTGAAGCAATACTAATAAAGGATATCTACCTTTCCATGTTGGCTATTAGTAACTCTCAAAGTTTGCGTGACTGACCCATTTCCAGCAGCAGGGAGAGTATTGCCGCTAGCTGGATCCAAGTGCAATTGTAGAAACTGAAAGTCAAAATAACCACATATGTAAGTACTAGATAACGGAAGGTATCCAGCAGACCAACCACTGAAAGAGCTAATTATCAAACATTAAAGAGTTGGAGCAATTATTTAGCACTAAAAACAAGATAGCTAATTAGACTAATACAAAGGAAACTATTCAGTAATTGACAGCTGAAAACATTTTTATCATAAGAATCCATCTCTTAAGAGAAGCAACAGCCACAAGTGCTTTCCTCGTGTCTTGAGATTTTTACAATTAAATGTAAAAAATGGAATGAGAAGATGATAGCCAACATAAATTATAAAGCAATGAACCTCAAGCTAACAGTATACATTTGAAGATGAAAAACAGGTAAATTCATATCACATGTTTAACATAAGATAAATAAGTAAAAAAAAGCAGTAAATTCATATCCCACGATTGAAGTTATAGTAATGGCAATGATGATGATCTTAGCAATTTCATGTAGACAGTTCAACACTGCAGCATGCTGATTGGCATTTGGCATACCTTGGGGACTGCAGCCTGGAAAACAAAATCTGTATATGTATTGGAGGACAAATTTGTAAAGGTAGCCTGGATAACTGTTGTTTGTGGGTTTCCTGGTTGTTTTGAGAAATTGAATGTCAACCTCAAGGAGCTGCTCTCAAAAGCAGTTACAGATGGGTAAACTGGTCCATTGTTTTCTATTCAAGATAAGAAAAGGAGGAGGAATCAGTACTACAACTATATTTAAAATAATGATAATACCCAAATTATAAAATGGTATACAACCTGTTGCCGAGCTGGAGGAAATACCACCCAATAAATCCATCATTGAACCAGCATTTGAAGTAGCTCTTGAAGAAGGTGGATGTGGTGAGAGATCATCCAATGATGAAGCAGGTGCTATATTACTAGCACTTAAGGACAAGATGTCTACTGTAGATGAGCTGCTCGGGGCAGAAGGCGATCCAATCGACAAAAGATCCATAAGAGCATCTGTGCCACTTTGTGATGCTTGACCGACACCTGAAAATTCAATAAAAGTCAGACATGCTATAAAAATGAGTAAATTTACATGTTTCTTCCTAAATAAAACCAGTTAATAACTACTAAAACAATTCCACTTTGTTTATAAAAACAGTGCTAATATTTTATATAAAGTTATAAACAGGGATTTGTAAATGAAGATGGTGATCATTAAAAACAAAAATGTTCAGTTTTCATGACATAATAATAATTTATATGAAGCACTATAGACACCAACCGTATTGCTGTGATGCTGGTGACAGATCAACACCAAGAAGGTCCTGAAGAAAATCGCCACCAGAAGAGCTAGGTGCATCATCTGAACTTAGATCAAGTAGATCTACAAGAGGAGCTGCAGGTTTAGCTACCCCATTCGGGAGACTGACTGAAGGTGCAGTTGCTGTAGAAGCGGCACCTGGTAAAGACCCAGCCCTCCTACCTATGAAAGTGGCCTCATCCAAAATTGGCATCCTTTCTACAAGAGTAGATCTGCACAATAACAGTTTCTAATAATAGGATCTTTCTCATCCGAGTATAGCAGAACCAAGCTCTTTATACTCCCTCCAGTCCTTTATACGAGAGACAATTTGAAACTTTTTTTTGATCCATTTTATAAGAAAATCTCTTTAAATTTAAACTTTATTAAATATGCAATTCCATTTATACCCTTATTAAGGTGAAGACATACAACCTATTCCAATGCAAATGCATTTATTTTGATACATATTCCCCATGTTGAACTACTTTAGCCGTACACACAGACCAACATTAAGATATGGGGGATAATTTAAATTAAACTCAAATTCATGTGTTTCTACATTTGATGGTATTGTGGTATCATTAACAGAAATTGAATGTTCATGTGTAAAAGTGAAAGGAACATTCAAGTCTATGTTAAGAGGCATTTTTAAGTATGGCTGAAAGTTAATACAAAGCTCTCTTTATATAGAGAATGACTGAATGTTTAAACTTCATTTCTACTCTATTCAAAATTTAAAATTTGAAATTTCAAAAGTTTATTTGCTCAAATTTTGGTGGGTATTTGCTGGAAAAAAAGGGTGGGAAACCCAGGTTGTAAAAAATTGCCTAATTTTTTCAATTTGCAATCCAAATGAACTGTGATAATATCAATAGCCACATTAAACCAGAATAAAAGTGATGTATTCTTGTGAAGAGGGAGAGGCGTGTTTGTGATCATTGGTTGTGGGCATATTGGACAGAAGATGACGGCTTGAATTGGAACTCATACAAGAGCTTTAATGATAGAATTACATTAATTGTAGGCAGCTGTAAGGTAGTTTAATCCAAGGATATTTTTGGAATATCAATTAGTATTTTAGAATTATTAATAGAAAAAATATCTTTCCTTGATCTGTGTGATTTTCTCAAATTGTCTCTTGTATAAAGGACCGGAGGGAGTATAATATAATATGCAGCTTAATTAAACTCACCTAATATTTTGGTGCTTAGCAATAATCGAATTGAATTCAATAGCTCTCTGCTGCAATTCTAGCACAAGGTTCCCTTTGAACTGTACAATAATTTCCCCGATCCTCCTACATACATATTCAAAGGAGAATAAAATCGCCATGTCAAAACATAAAGTACAAGAAGAAAAACAGGCTTGTACTGGATGAACAATTTTTTGGCATGTCTATTAAGTAGGAAGGGTTGTGGAGGGAAGAAGTTCCCCTGATTTGTCATAGAGATCAAATCGCAAGCAGGGGGATTAAATTTTTTAAATCTCAAACCCAATATAATGAATTATACTAAAAAATTACATGCGTAAAAACACTCATGAACCTTCACCTGTTAGTTTAATTTATTAGAAAAGTTGGTTCTTGACAAGGCATCAATACCTCTATGTCCAACTGGTCAAGAGTTCAATCCTTGCAACCTCCATTATTCTAAATTCTTAATAAATTATGAATTTCAACACAAGATAAAGTGGGCCAATGCACCGTCTACATTTCAAGCCTAAAGGGATCTTATGTGAGGACAGTGTTATAAATGGAGGATTATGACGGCCAGCCAAAAATCTGCCCTATAAACATGGTGTTGCTGGCTATGGAGGATATAACAGGTGTTGCAGCTAATGGTGGCTGGCATAAAACCCGTCATGCTATAATTCCATGCTGGAAATTTGAGAGCACTAGTGAGGGAGTGTATTAGAAAGTAGAAACCATTCAAAACCCTTCATCTAACAATTAAGTTCTAAGGATTTTTGGTCTTAACAAACAACAATGTATGTATGATGCAATAGATAATAAACAAACTTAAAGACCAGCATACTCTGAACAAGAAGGGAAACGTGAAGAGAGCTTTAATAAGGCAACCAAAGCCATTGCTTTTGTGGTAAGATCTGATGCATGGCGTTTTATAGCAATCTCTACAACATCGACTGCATCTGACTCAGTCACCTAGTAGATAAAACAATTAAGAATAAAAAACATAGTATAAAAAATTTATACACGGTATGTATTAAAAAAGATCATATTTTTAGATTTTCCAATGTTCTATATCCAATTAAACTTAAAGACATCAATGGTCAGTAGTCCAGTTGTTGTTCCATTAAGCTGAATATATCCCACAAAAGAAAAGACACAACGGGCATGGGAATCAGGTCATTCCTCTGTATAAAAGAATCGAATAAGCAACGAGAAATTTTAAAAGAGGCAAGCCACAATTCTAATGTTTATGGTTTAAGCACCAAGCATACATTATGCCAGATTCATTAAAAAAGAAAATGACAAGGAGACGTTTCTGACAAAGGAAAAGTTCAACACACCGATCAAACATGTAAACAAATCCCAGTACTTAACCCATTTCCTACCTTTCAAATAAATGAGAATAGAACTAAATATGAGAATGTAGTACTGACTGAGACAGATGGATTATGTTTCTATTTGTTCATTATTAACCATGAAAATGTGAGCCATACAAAAAGAAGCCTCATCAAAAGGACACTGTTAAAACATCTTTGAGACCAATCCAAATACCAACTACATAATATATATTTCTGGAGGCCATGCAATTTATCATATTCAAGCAACTTGAAGCAATAGTATAAACGTGTAAAAACAATCAATCAATCATAACCATTCACTCACTGTTATTGGATCTTCTATGTCAAGCATTCCAACATTATTGACCAACATGTCACCATACTCACCAATGCACCACACTGTAACTCGAACTAGAGTCTCCTGAAAAAATATATATTGGGTGATGATGTTGCTATATAACCATCAAGAGAAAATCAACAATTTGCATAGGTTTTGTCAAAGCAGAAATGAGCACCTGTTCAGCAGACGTTTGAAATGCCCTGTATAATGCTCTTACTGAATATCCATGAAGCTCGGAAGCATTGCTTATCACAACAATTAAGGCATACCACACTTCATCTTTTACAAAATTTCCAGCCTACTAACATAAGAAAAAGATCAGTACATGCACTCAATACACACTAGCATGGCTCAATATGGAGGGAGACCAAAACCACACACACAGGAAATCACTTTTTTATACCTCAGTCAGAACCTTTAGCATCTGATCAATGTACCAGATCTTCTCTGGGGAAAACCTGAAGCAACAATAAAAAAAACTTACAGTCAATGCAAGACATTTATAATTGTCACTTCAAGAAACTCCCTAATTAATTGTTCTAAACTAAAATGGGGTGACAAAGATATGGAGTAGACCATGTGAAATAAGCCAAATAGATTGTTTTATTTTACGAAATGGGAAGAGAAGAGGGGAGACTAAGGAACAGGAATGTACAAAATACAAAAATCAAAAGACCAACACAGACTGTATGAGTATTGCTACTAACACATCAAACAGTTATATAACTTCTAAAAGAAAAAATGATAGTAAAACCTGTTCCTGTGACGAATCAAACCATTTTACTTTGATGTAATATCATAAGTGGTTCCACAAATTACTGGAAATAAAAAAAATGAAGTGCATGGCTACTCTACCAACCTACGTCTGACCTCCCCCACCCCCTCTCTTAAAAAAGGCAAATAATACTGAAACAGAATGCCATTCAGAACCTTGTGACTCACTTTGCAACTATGGAGCATATTTTGGTAGTTAGGTCCCCTCTGAAATCAAGATCACTGACTTCCAGATAATCTACAAGATCTTTCACTAAAGGCTTCACATTAGTTTCATTTACCAGAACATATACAAGTTCAAGGGCTCTTTTCCGAATTGAAGCGTCTAAATCCTGAAGCAAAGAGTCCACTGATTAACTTCTCTAGTTGCAAAAACACATTTGACATTGGATAAGAAGTAATAACAAAGAAAACAAATCAAATACCTTCACACATTCTAGAATTGTTGCACGGTGCCTCTGCACTGCCTGAGCATCAGCAGTTACAGCCCTCATTAGCATATTTAATGCCACGTATCTGAAGGAAGAGGGTAGGAAGAGTATGATTCACTACAATAATGAAGTACGATATCCACAAAGCACATAATTAATTTTAACAAATAAATTTGTCAGTGGATAAAAAGTACTAAATAAATAATTTGTACAGGCACTACAATATAATCCTATCATATTTTTTGTTGAGTAATAAAATACCATTTCTACAAGAACGCTGTGATGGTCAGTAATAGATAACCAGATCATTTTGGTGCCAGTTAAAACTTAAAATAAGTCCCCTTCATTTAAAGATGTAATCTTATACAGGCCTAACGTTAAAAGTGATTACTTCTCCATATTTGGTAGTCAAAATACTGGTTTGGGGAGATAGAACAAATATTCTCAATATCCTAAGACACAAAAAACGGTGTTTCCCAGACACATGCAGTAGGCATTGCGGTTGAAGGTTGGAAGTAAACAGGAGAATGTTCTAAGGGGCCAATAGTCAATCCGACTGATCAAAATCGCTACCTAGATTCTTGCTTATATATCAACTCATTGGACTGTAATCAGGCATCCTTCCCTGGTTGGAGGAAACATCTTCGACTTCTTACAATGCTTGAAATGTGAACACTCAATGTAATCAAGTTTTTCAGTTACTTGTCAAGGAAAAGAAATGACCAGAAGTAAACCTGATATTGTTGTCGCGGTTTGACAAGAATCTTCCCAGGATATTGATGGCAAGTACGCGTAAGCCACCGTTATCTTCAATACTCATTATTGTTTGAACACACTCATATAAAATGGCATTCCCTGCAACTTTATTTGACTCGGTTTTTGTAGCCACCTAAAACAAATAGAAAATTTAAAATTATCAACCTTAAATTTCAGAAAAGCCAGCCACTAATATACAATAATACATTAAAATCATTAACACGCTTCCCTTAATCTCATCGATTTGGTAAATGATAAACAAATCCTGAGAATATTAAAATGAATGATATAAAACTTTATGACTACAACAAGTGGTTAACATTATTTATGAAGAAAATTCAATTGGTCAGTGAGTTGGAGCTTCTTCTTTTTTTGGTTCTAAAGTGAATTGAAGTTTCTAAAAGAAATTAATCATACATATAATAATAATATAATAACTAGTTACTAGCCCCATCCAATTCACATTTTTTCCAATTAAATTTTAATATAGCTACATGGAAATTTAAGAACTTATATGGATCAAGACTGAATTTTTGAATAATTTCTCAGCATATTATACTATCTTGGGTGTTGTTTAGTGATAAAATTATAAAAATAATCAGAACTCGGGGATGTATTTTGAATTCGAAGCGACGACATTTGGGAATAATTAGTTCAAATTTGTTGAACTTAATATGTTGATATTATGGGGATAATTAGGAGGGGGAAATTAGGAAAACTCCAATTTGGATGAATTTTTAAACAAAAAAATTAGGGAAAGGGGGAAATATTATTAATTAAAGTGGCACTAATGACCATTTCAAGTCCCCAAGGGTATTTTAATTCCACCGCTTGAGATTACAAGGTTAAACTCGTACCGTTTTGCTAACATCTCATGGGTGAATAGAAAACGAAAGGCCACTTAAACGATTTTAAAAGGAGACATGGTTATTTGTGGGAGATAGTTTAGCAAGTGAGTGAATTGCATTCAAGAGTCGACTCTCATTTAAATTTAATATATAGGAGCAGGTCACAACGTAAACAAATATTTGACTAGTCCCTGACAAAAATAAAACCTCGTTTATTTGAGTAATATAAAATTACACGCGCACACCAAGAGCTCCTCCTTTTCCTTGAAACCCTCCCCATAGTTCTCCAAAGAATTAGATAGAGACATAAATCAAACATTGGACCTGGAGATTAAGAAAATCCAGCTTCTCAACAGGATTCCATTCTCAACAGTTACTAATGATATCCTAATGATACAGTAATCCCACACACAATAAAAAATATGCAACTTTTAGCATATTATAATAAGTATGCTTATATCATCAACAGTCTTTTACTTTGATTTTATACTTATAATATCATAGTCACAACGCATCACAATATCAGTATGGCACTTTAGAAACACTTGCAAACTGATAAATCCAGAACCTATAAACATGGTGTCTAAAATTGAACTCTTGAAAAAAAATCATATCTAAGATCATAGCTACCAATTCTAACATCATAATCAGGTTGTCTCATTTGCAGTTTGGCACTAACTTTGTCTCAGTTGCCGTTGAGAGTTGACACTGATTTTGTCTTAGTTGTGGTTGGCATTGATTTCGTTTCAGTGTGGTTAAGCACCATTTTTTGTCTCAATTGTGGTCCAGCCTCAACTTTTGTCCAAGCTACAATTAGGTCTTGACTCTTGTTCCAAATCCAGATGCAATCATCTGGCCCTACCGATTTTTTATTTATTCCAATGAGTACATTTTTAACAACCTTAAAGCTAAGTAAACTATAAATTGAGGGGGACGTGGTAAAAGATATGCAAATGTCTTAAAATATCTTGATATTTAGAGCATCTTATATTATCTCATAGGATTAGTTTCTTATCTTAAACTAACTCTTACTTCTTTGTTATTATCATCATTTACTTTCCTAGTTAAGTATTTAGTATCTATTTTTATCAAAAATCGAAGTCACCAATCATGTCAAACCATATCCATAATTTGAAGTTTTTATTTTTTCTCTTTTCTCTATCTAAAACCATGTATCTTTAACACCAAGGTTTCGTAATGAAGTCACATAGAAGTGGAAAAAATATTCTAAAACCACATATGGTATTCAACATACATCTACACTACAGAGCCGTGCAAAGTGACAAACAAGCAACCATTGTAGTATAAACAATATAATAAATTATGTCATAAAAGTAACATATACACAACTGACCTGGGCAAGTATGTCATTCATAGAGTCACTAGCATCAGCATCACCTTCACCTAACACTCGCAAAAGTTTAAGCAACCTGATGTGGAGAAATGGATCTGTGATGCCAGCAATATCATATTCTGGTGAATAAGGACTGTTTGCTAGATCTTTGAGAGTTCTGACCAAACCATCTGTGCATTTCTGTAATATTTGTTCAAATAATATTTTGTTAAATGCTGGCCTATTGTCAAAGCTCAAATTGCAGTGTTTCTGATACAAAAATGCCATCAGAGTAAACTTTAGAATCATAAATAAAATCGTACATATGAACCCTCTTTATTATCCTTTACAGTTTACGTAAACATATGCTATGTATACCCGACAAGTTCGATTGCAAAAAACTAAAAATATAGTTATGTGGCCATTGAAACTGTATGATAGTCACTAAATATGAGCTTTACAGTGATAATCATAATAACGGCTCATAAGAATACCTCAAAAAACTGATAAAAAAATAAAAGCATTTCAAATTATATGAAGCAGTCAAGTACTCGACTAATCCAAGATTCCAGAAAATAACTTCAATAAATTTATGGGAGAAACTTCCCCGGCCCCAACATGACCTAACTATGCCCTCCAGAAGTACGCTTCTGAAATCATGTGATGTGTGGTTCTTTAGAAATGTGAGAAGCGGTCAAAGACTCGACTAATCCAAGATTCCAGAAAATAACTTCAGTAAATTTATGGGAGAAACTTCCCCGGCCCCAACATGACCTAACTATGCCCTCCAGAAATACGCTTCTGAAATCATGTGATGTGTGGTTCTTTAGAAATGTGAGAAGCGGTCAAAGACTCGACTAATCCAAGATTCCAGAAAATAACTTCAGTAAATTTATGGGAGAAACTTCCCCGGCCCCAACATGACCTAACTATGCGCTGGAGAAATACGCTTCTGAAATCATGTGATGTGTGGTTCTTTAGAAATGTGAGGGGTGGGAAAGTTTCCCCTAAATTTATTACAATTGTCCAAAACCCTCTATCTCAAAAGTTCAAGCAGTTAGGTGAAGACATATGAATAGTTTTATATAGTATTTATAACATGTTTTTTCACACAAGAGCCCGTTGAGCTTGATGTGTGGACAATACACAGGCCCGTCTATCTTGTGCTGAAATTCAACTTTTTATTAAAAGAACACGGGAAGCACAGATCAAACACTAGACTACTTGGCTATAAACACACCGTTACTATATCATGAGCCAACTGCCCCAAATGCTCAGGCTATTAGATGAAGACGCGTGAATGGTTTCATATTATTTTTCTGTCAATAACATTTTCAAGAAGCAAATTCAATAATTTAAAGATGCTTTTAACTGACAAAGAAGAAGAATGCATAAAAATATCGATGATTTAATATTGCAGAGCACAGAATATTTTTCCATGCCAAGTCTATAATAGGAAATTTTACTTCAATTAATATCTAAAGTGGATTATGAGGAAATACACTATGTGATTGACAAAAATTATAAAGATGAAAAACTACCTTCCTAATATGTTCAAGAGCTTCTGTGCTAGTTTTACACAGATCTGTACAAAGCTGAACTCCAGTAATTAAAACTCCATGGTGTTTCTCCCTAAGTAAGGAAGTAGCAGGATTGATAAAATTTTCTGCCAAATCTGGAACTTTCTTTATGATCCTTATAGAGCACAATGCTGCCTATATAACAGTGAGCGTAGTTAATTTATGTGAATTATAAACGAAAAACCAAGCAGTTACAAGGAAAAGGTTTTGTAGATAAAACAAAATCAAATTACATAACACGTGACAACTAACATACAGCCAGCTTGCTGGATGTCAAGTTCTTAAAAGCATGCGGATAAGTAGATTTATTGGTAAGGATCAGAGTCCGGTCTGGTATTTATTGGTTGCTAGATGTATGTAAGAAGAGTAATCACATAAGTGAAGAGCAGTTCAAAAACCTAGTATTTATTGGTTGCTAGATGTACAGAAGTTCCAAAACTAATCCCTATAAGTGAAAAGCAATAATATGTTACTGTCACTATGAAGCATCCACAGCCTCTTCTCCCAAACAAAAAAACAGTATTTATAGTTCCAGAAGAGGTATAAGGTGTAATAAATGCATGAAATACATTGAAAAAGTCACCTTCTTCCGAATATTGGGATCACGAAATTGTAGCAACCTCTCAACCTCTGGTGCAAGATCACGAGCCATTTCTGCTGAACAAATGTTTCCTAAAGCACAGAGTGCAAGTCCCACTATATACTGATTTGTATGATTAAGATCTCTGCAATTCGGTTAAGGATTTGCTATATAAACTATTATCAATATTTTTCCCTTGTTTTGTTTCAGTAGAGGACTAATATCAATAACACATTATAAAGTGGAATATAAAATCAGGGAATTAAAAAAATTGTTATTAAGAAAAGGATACTGTTTCAAAGAATTGGTGACCAACATTAGAACTTCTTGTCTTTCATCAAGAAGCAACATGAGGCCAAGATACCCTATTCTCTTCTCCGGAAATCCAGGGGACGCTATCAACTTGAGGCACTCCATTTGACCAAAATGTGTTGGGTATCCAAGCATGTGGATGAACATTAGCTTAGCCATATTACGATGCCTGTAATCTTGGTCGTTTTCATTTATTGAAGCACGGATGGCTGCGCATTCTTTTCTTACAACGCCACGCTCTTCTGCTGCAGTCTTGCATGCACGTATGGCCCGAATCATGTCCCTAGATGTTAGGATGTGAACCAGACAAGTAAAAATTATTATTATAGTTAAACACCAAAAGAAAATCCCATCAAACATTTATTATCTTTGTAACTTGCAAGAAAACCTGAAAACATGTTAACCATGTCTGATTTGGGAGACAAAGGGTATTTTGAAATAAAAAGTCAATACAATGAAAAACTCGCACAGCTGCAGGAATATGCAGAAATGAAAATCCTGCTTGAGAGGGTAATAAATCCAATTCTAAAATGCAATAGATGATTGGTTGCGGTACCCAATCTATGAAGCACTGACACGAACACCAACTACGACACTAACACTGACACATAGACACATAATATTTAAAAAAAAATTGAAATGATTCAATGTAACATGTGTCATTGTTATGTTGAACACTGACATGTGACGGACACTGGACACACCTTCAATCCAAAGTGCCGGTGCTACTACATAGTACCTAATACTTAAATCAGGACAGCATCGGTGAGAATCTACAGATGGAGGAAAAAATAACTATCTATCTTATAATGAGTAACTAAGACACTCTTGATTCTAAACCTCGCCACTACTTTTTCTCAAACAGTCAATTTCTAACGTTATTGGAAAGACATGTCTATACGCTAAAGCCAAACTATTAACATGTTAGCATCATCAATGATTAATTCATATCGTTAACCCCACCTAGTGCAAAAAAAAATACTTTGCTTTTATTTTCATATCCAAAACACGATGTTGTCTATGAAGCACGGACACCTCTAGGACTAGGCATGTCGCGGTGTCCGACACGCGTCGGTGTCCGACACACGTCGGTGTCTGACACGCGTCGGTGTTCAACACTCCTATGACACCCATACGACACGTGTCGAACCGGTGTCCTAAATAATTGTTTTTTTCTTTACTTCAACACTTCTACGATCGGTGTCCGACACCTATATAACACTCATACGAGCCGTGTCGGACAACTCAGACAAATATCTAAAACAATTTCTTTTTCTCTCTTGCTTCCGCACACCATAGATACAAGAGTTACATTTGTTTTGAGAAATGTTGATCAATTAGGGGCTATAGACATTATAGTTGATTATATCATTTTTAGCTTTTTTAATAGTAGATAATAAATAAAGGTCAAATACTATGATATCTTGTTGTAGAACCTTTTCTAATGACATAAATTGCTCAAGTTAGATGTTTATATATGTTTTTTAATTTTCATTTTAGACCGTCTTTAAATAAATTAACATATATGTAACAGTGTTTGTGTCCTATACTTTTTACATCAGCGGTGTCAACGTGTCCGTGTCAGTGTCGTGTCAGGTGTCCATGTCGAAGTCCATGCTTCATAGGTTGTTGTTTATGAATTTTTCCCAATGGTTTCAGAGAGATAGGAAAAAAACTTTGAAGATCTTTGTAGCACAACACCTTTGATCAAATGTGTGTCCGGTGTCCGACACCCACACATGTGATTAGGTTCAAATAATTCACTTTCTCAAATTATTACCGGTATCAATGTCTGTGTCATAACTCATAACTTATGAAGCACGGACACTCCTTGGATTAGGCGTGGTGTCAGACACACGTCGGTGTCCGGCACAACACTGACACATATAATTACATTGAATTATCTAATTTTCTCAAATTATTACTGTATCGGTGTGTCAGTGTCTGAAGTCTGCATCTGTGCTTCATAGCTCATAACTGAAGATGTGCAGTGTTACACTTAAAATCTAAGTTCGAATTGCAGCATTATCACTATGTATCAACCGACGATAACATTTCAATTTCAATCTATACTGTTTGAAATCCATAGCCTAACTAACCACATCAAAATCATAAACCACTAATTTCTGCTTAAAATTAACAAAATCTATAATCTAGAACTCGAAAAGCTACATAAATTCCAATTCAACAAAAAAACGCAAAGAAAATTCAAAATATTCCTACTCAACTACAAAATCAGCATGAAGAAGAAGCATCTAAACGCATTGCAAGAACAGTGCAAAGCTGATCCGATTGAAAGGATTCAATTGATTACCTCAAACGCGTTCCTGAAGAGAAAGGATTCATGATCGATGATTGCGTGTGTTCGCAGGGGAAGTTGAATCGGATCGAATTGCAGAGAGAAGGAATCGGAGAATTGAGTCGCCGGAATCGGAGATCGGAATCGGAGAAGAGAGGGAAGAGAGATTCGGATCTGATACGGAGAGAGTGTTGTGTTGTGTGAATTTCGGGGAAGAAAATAACTTAACGCCACCGCACTTTTTTTCTTTCTTTCTTTCTTCTACTTTGTAACGTTTTTACAATTTTAACTTTTCTCGCTCCGAATTTTTTAGATAAGAAAATGAAATGAAATGAAATTCAGTGTTGACTGTTGAATGAATTACATGAGTAGGGATAGTTTCGTCAAAATGATTATATCTTTGTAAAATTGAGATTGTTTAGTTAGTTATGCTTAATGGAAAATGTTGCTCAATGGTATAAAGAAAGAAGTTATTTTTGTAAACAAAGATAATAAGGTAATTTTGTATAAAACTAAAAAAAATCTTTTTATGTAAGAAAGGAAAAAAAGAAGAAGTTATTCTGATCAGTTATTTTCTTATAGAATCAGAAAAATATGAAGGAAAAAAAAAATTAAGAAATGAGATATGTGTTTAGGAATTTGGTTTTAGTCATATACGGATAAAAATATTCAATTAAATAATTATCAATGTTCACATGCTTTTCTTTTTTCTTTTGCTAAAATATGTTGACCGATGTTTGAAAGCATATCTCTTGTGAGATAATTGCTAGTTATCAAATTACCAACGGCACTTTTGAGTTGAGATGTCATTTTCATTTATTTGCGATCCAATAAAACTCTTTTCCGACGGTTTGAGATATGTGAAAGAAAGAAAAAAAGAGAAAGGGATGAAGGGAGAGTATGTTAATTTGTAGGCTTATTTATGCAAAAGGTCGTGCAAATAGGAATTACTTGAGTTTTGGTCATTCTAATTATTAATCCTTAAAAAAAACCTAAAATTACTAATCGTTTAACATTTGGTCCCTTGGGTCATTTATTTGTTGACAAGTCGCGTTTTTGCGGATGTGAATAGGACAATCACTTGATGAGTCACAGAAAAAAAAGATACATGTGCTTACGAGAATGTCGCTAAATTGTACAAACCAATACACAATGACGAAAATGCCCCTGACTTCATCTCCTCAAATATTATTCCTTCTTCTCCAGCGATCTCTTCCATCAGACAAGTGTTCTCTCTGTTCTATCTCGTCATATCTATTTGTGCTCTATCTTTCTCTCTTTCTGTGTTCTATCTTCCTCCATTCTTGTTGTGTTTCTTGCTCTCTTTCGCATCTCTCTCTCTCTCCTTGTCTTTGCTGCTCAGTCTATCTATAAAGCTCCGTCTCTCTATGTGTGTACGTGACTAGTTTTAGTGGAGGTTTGTTTCCAACTTCGTGAGGAATGCTTTCTATGTTTCATTGCGATTTACCAATGGTTATCTACATTGCTAACATTGATGATTACCAAGGGCGGAGTCTTTGGAGATGTCACGATTGGCAAGTGAGTTCTTATGCATTAAGTATATTTTAATACCACTATTTGAAATTGTGATACTGACAAACTTTTTGAATGTTGTTTTGTAGAAGAAAAAAAATCTGTGATATGTTTATATGGGATGATAAGCTTAGTCCAGCTATCAGGCCTATGGCAGCAGTACCCTCAAATGTTTAAATTGTTAGTTTAAGGGATGGAGAGTCTGCACCTATGGTGGAGTTTGTTGCAAACCCAAACTATAATTGTGTTGATGTTTGGGAGAAGAAGAAAGACAAATGGAAATTGAAATTGTTGGATAAGAAGAAGAAAGTGGAATGACTAAAGTTTGTGATTATAGCTAGTTAGTTGCTTTTTCTTGTATGTGTTGAAATATGCCTTGAATTAGTGTCGAAAAAAAGTCACACATCGGAGAACAGGAAGAAATATGCAAAGACTTGACCATATAAATAAAAGTCTTGTGTGTTAGTATTTCTTGCACCAATAGTAGATTTTGTTATAGCTCTCTACTATCCAGTATCTGTAATCATTAATTATAGTGGAATTCTTTTCAGTGGCTCTGCCCGTGGATTAGTCGGCACATTGTTGGATACCACTTTAAATCTTGTGTCGTTTTCATTCTGTCTTTTACTATTATTGTCATTATTCTTGCGTCCCGTTATAATAATATGTTTTGTGAAAATGTAATGTATTTGATGTTAAGTAATGGTCCCCACCCATTGAATGGATGCATTCAAATTGGTGTTATGCGATGTAATGCATGTGTCCCCAATGTAGCGTTTATCTATTCTTGTTTCTGTACCATATCTGTGTACTTTTGAAATTGTAATGTTATCCATATGATTTGAATGAAAACGTGATTATGATGTTATTGTATCATATATGGATATTTATCAACAAAATTGTGTAAGTTATAACTAATAAAATTGAAACATAAGAAATAATTCATTCATAACAAATTATGGTCTAAGCCTTATAATGTCGAACATAAGTTGGTCTTAGTCAATTATAACATCATACCAAAGTTGATATGTATTACAAATACTCCCAAAATAAATTGGTTCAACATACCTGATGACAGTAGACATTACGTTATTTTTAGTGTCATTTCATGATGTTTTGAGTTCACAAGCAAGCTTAAACAACAAGGAAAGCAAGAAAAATAGAAGATTTTGAAGAAACAGTTGTGTTGATGTTT